>ENA-OROD01000006-OROD01000006.1-human-gut-metagenome-genome-assembly--contig:-NODE-6-length-213494-cov-6.303155_pt1 | contig 213494 bp, 169 predicted proteins | sample MGYA00242123_ERZ509038 | MGnify/ENA primary metagenome ERZ509038 (study PRJEB26280, sample SAMEA2338719) | human gut metagenome | biome: human gut; feature: human-associated habitat; material: faeces... | reverse complement strand
GCGCGGGGAAAATGTGAATACATGAGCGTACGAAAGCCCGCTTGAAAGCATCGCCGCCTTCGTCTCAAGATAGTCGCAATCCCTCTCAAACGGGTGCCCGCAAATAATGTCCGCCCCAATGGATATGTCCGCGCACTTGTCCTTGGCCTTTCGCACGAACTCCAGAAATTCCGCCGCAGTGTTTTTGCGGCGCATGGCTTTCAAGACCCTGTCGCACAGGCTCTGGGCGCATACGTGAAAGTGCGGCTGCAATTTGTGCGAATCGTCCGCAGCGCGCTCCAAAAGCGCGTCAACAGGCATATCCTGCGGCTCGATGCTCCCTATGCGTATGCGCGACAGTCCGCCTATTTTATCGAGCGCGTCGACAAGCTCGACAAGCCCCCCGTCGGGAGTCGAAAATTTTGTTATGTTTATGCCGGTGAGGGTTATTTCGCGGGCCCCGCGGGCGGCAAGGTTTTTTGCGTCCTCTAATATTTCTCCAAAACTCCTGCTTCTCGGTCTCCCCCTCGCCTGCGGGATTACGCAATAGCTGCAACAGTTGTCGCAACCGTCCTGTATTTTCAGATTTACCCTGTCGTCGATAAAACCGCAATCGGATACGGAAAACTCTCCGGTTGCGGGCGCGGATTTTTCGGCATTTCCAGCGCCTGCCGCCGACAGCAGCATATCGATTACCCCGCTTTTCGACGGATTGCCCGCCACTATTTTTACATTGCTTATCTTCCCAACTTCACCCGGCGCGATTTGGGCGTAGCAGCCTGTCACCGCAATCGGAGAATCAGGATTTGCCCGGGCGAAAATCCTTATTGCCTGGCGCGTCTTAGCCTGCGCAAGCACTGTCAGCGCGCATGAGTTGACCACCGCGAAATCGGCCTTTTCGCCCCACGGGACAACTTCAAACCCGCGGGCGCGCGCAATGTCCGCAAGCGCAAACGACTCGTACGCATTTACCCTGCACCCGAGATTGTATATTGCAATTTTTAGCGGGGAACCCATGTCGATTGGCTATTTTATTTTGCGGAACTTAAAAAAAAAGACAATTCATACAAAATCGCGCGGCGCGTCACTCTCAAGCCGCGGCGGCTGCAAACACATCTAAAAAATCCGCAAGCCGGCTTGGTGGCAGCAGACGGAATTGCGCGTTTGCGCGGAATAATTTAGAGTTTATTGCGGCGCGGCTTTTTCAGCGCGCAGTCCGGCAAAAGTCCGGCAAAAAAAAAGCTCCTGCGCGGAGCTTTAAAAAGATATTTATGCGCGATTAACGCGAGCGAACGCGCGAAAACTTCTTCTGGAATTTTTCGACGCGGCCTGCAGTGTCAACAAAGCGCTTTTCACCGGTATAGGCCGGGTGGGAATCGCTCGTGACGTCGCGGGTAATCATATAGCAGTCCACGCCGTCTATTTTTTCAATCTGCTTGCTTTTCATGGTCGAGCGTGTCACAAAGCGCGCTCCGCTCGAAACGTCAACAAAGCACACGGGGTGGAAATCGGGATGGATTTTGTCTTTCATTTCTGCTGTAAACTCCAAAAGTTGATTAGCCCTGCTTGGCCTTGTAGCGGGGATTGGTTTTGTTGATGATGTAAACGCGGCCTTTCCTGCGCACTACTTTGCAGTCGGGATGGCGCGTTTTCAAAGACTTAATGGACGATACGACTTTCATGTCAACTCTCTCTTCTCTTTGCTGAATTTAATTAAAAGACGCTTATGAAATACGCCGCCCCCAACTTTGTCAACATATTTTTTATATTCTATTTTTCGGCCTTATTAGGCGGTTTGGCGGCGCACCCGCCAAGCCGCCAGAATAAACCTCCCCTTGCTCCCCGCCAAGAGCGCGGGATGGCTGCAAACGGCAAGTGTACGAATCAGCCGATTGGCCGCCTGTCGGAAAATACGGGAATCCTCGCGCGGATTTCGTCCACCAAGCCCAGATCTATGTCGGCAAACGCCAGATTTTCCTCGTCCGGGGGGCACTCAGCCACAATTTCGCCCCACGGGTCGAAAACCGCCGACATCCCGCAGTATTTTACGCTTCCGCCGCGGAAAACCTCAGGCCCGCATTGGTTGCCCGCCGCCACATAGCACTGGTTTTCTATTGCACGGGCGCGACACAGAATCCGCCAGTGCTCCGAGCGCGGGTGCGGAAACGCCGCGCATATTATTATAAGTTTTGCGCCCATGTCGGCAAGGCGCATAAAAAGTTCGGGGAATCGGATGTCGTAGCATACGGCAAAGCCTATTTTGCCCAAATGGGAATTATTTACGACGGCGGATTTCCCCGGTGTCACAAATCTGTCTTCGTGAAAGACTCCGAAAAGGTGGATTTTGTCGTAATGCGCAAGTTCCCGGCCATCTGAAGCGTAAAGAGCAAGCCTGTTGCTCGGCGTGCGCCAGCCCGGTTCTATATGCGGGAAAGAGCCTGCCAGTGCCACGGAACATCCGGCGGCGATATCCGACAGCCGCTCCTCAATTTCGCGCGGATGTTTTTCGAGGAATTCCGCATTTTTTTTGTAGTCGAATCCCGAAACGAACATCTCAGGGAATACGACAAGCTCCGCGAATTGTGCGGCGGCCTCCTTTGCTGTTGCCTCCGCCCTGTCGAGATTTTTTTCAAATTCTCCGCGAATTACTGCGGTTTGCGCTAAAGCAATTTTCATATAAATTTTAAAGTTTTTACGGCGGAACAACCGTCGAGGGCGTTTATTTTCTTTAATATTGAGCGTGCCGAGAATTGGAGCTCTTGGCGGACTTGCGGATTTTGCGCGCATGCATATAAAATTCCAGCGCGCATATTTGCCGGCGAAGACTTGCCCGCGAATTTCGGCGGAACGCATTTTTGCCAATTCTCGACTATTGTTTCAAAAGAGGACTTTGACTTAACCTTGGCCGATATTCTCGCCATAAGCTTTTCAACTATTTTGTCTGAGCGCATTGGGGCGCCGCCCGTCGAGCGCGCGCGCGAAATCTTTTCGCGGTAGGGCATTCCGCGGAAATCGCTGAGAATCCGGCTATCTTCGTTTAAAGGCATTTTTGTGGCGCCCTCTCCGCCAAGAATTTTTCGAGGAAGAAAACGCAGTTTATCGCGATTGAATGGTAAATCTCTCCGGATTTCACCATTGGCCAAAGTTCGGACACCCGCGCGAGTTTTGTCTGAATTTCCTCGTTTGAATCCCAGTGGGGCTCCGAGATTTTCCTTGCCGAGTCAATAACTACAAAGTGCGAGAGGTTTTCATGAAGGGCTGGATTGGGAGAATAAGACGCCAAGAGTACGGGGTTTTCGCCGGCATATCCGGTCTCCTCCAATAGTTCGCGCACAGCAGCCTTTTCCGGAGATTCCGACGCCTCGATTATTCCGCCCGGAAATTCCCATGACATTCTACCGCTTGCAAATCTATACTGGTTTACAAGCACAACAAAGGGGTCTGACGGACAGCCTGAATCGACGAGCGCCGCAGTTTGGACCCAGTCGTTGGAGCGGTTGACGTAAAAATCGCCCGTGCGGCCGTCCGGATGGCGCATGGTCTTTTTTATTATTTTAAAAACTTTACAGTCCGCGACTGGGGTTTCGGAGATTTCCGTCCAGGCGCGCGGAGTTGCGTCGGTATTCATAGTAATATGAGAGTGCATTACGGCGGATTTTCCGCAAGTAAATTTATATGCAAAAATCGAAATTATATTAAACTATATGCCGCCAAAATAAAAATGAATTTTGCCCAACGGCTCCTTTTAAGAATTTAGAAAAAAAATCCAATATTTTTTTAATTGATTGTAAAAGTTAAACAAGAAGGAGTTAGTCCGATTTACTTTGTACTATTTTTACAATAAATTGTTTGACATTGAATACGCTTGTTTTAGCTTTTAAATTTAGATTTAAAATTGAGATTATGGATATGAAAAAGTTATCTATTTACACTTTGGCGGTAGCCTCCATGATTGGCACTCTGGGAGCACAAAGCCTTTCGCTAATTACGGGAGAAAATGGCGAGGTTACAGAGAATTTTGATTGGAACGACACTTCAAAATGGACCCCCACAGTGTCGGGAGTTGCCGGCAACGACCTCAACCTGAACTTTTCCACCACCACGGAAGTGAAGTCAACGATCAATGCAGGCTTGACCGCGGGAAATGTTGTTGTAAACGTAAAACAAAACGCGCCAGCGGGATCTGACGGTGGGCACGGCCACTTTTTTGTAAATATTGAACGCGATACAACTTTTAACAGCCTCACATATAATATGACCTCTCCGGCATGGTGGGGTTCATATATTATGATAAAAACCGGCTCTACCCTGACCATAAATAACGACTTGTATGCCGGCAATAACGGCACAAATGCAAATTTTATAAATTTTGCATCAAATAATCAGGCCGACTATATGGGCAATATCTACGTAAAGGGCAATTTGGTGTTTACCTCCAACGCACCCGGGCCTCAAACACACGCTTTATGGACCCAGCTTGGAAACTTTACAGTAAATGGCGCGTTTGTAATGAAAGCTGCAAACGTCGGCGACACAGGCAGATGGAGAATTTCAAATGGCAAAACAACCATAGGCGGACTTTCGGGAGAAAGCACCTCAGTACATCAGATATACATAGACAACGACACTTCCATAACATTTACAAATAAATCCGATTACTCGTGGAACGGCTCTATAACCGACGCCGACAGCGGGGCGGCAAACGCCAAGAAATTAAATATAGTAATGGACGCCTCCGCCACTGGCAAGCAAACGATGTCAATAACAGGCGGTTCACTCAACGATATCACTATAAACGGCGGAAAATTTGTACTGTCTTCGGCAACCGCCACAACTGGCAAAGTTTCCCTCAACGGCGGATATTTTGGGGTTGGGAACACCAGCACCGCGATAAATTCCGCGGAGTGGAATTCCGGCGGGTTGTTGTTCGATATGGCGGCTATTGAAAACGGATATAAAATCACGATAGAAAACACCTTCACAAAAAACGGCGACGGGCTGATAGAAGTTGATTTTGACGGCCTAAACGGCGCGGGCTATATAGACTATGATGCTTTTAAACTGCTTTCCGCCGGCTCGCTCGAGGGCTTTGACGTTGACGACGCCAATGCGGACTTTGTCGCAAAAAATCTGTACGGGGCATTGGCCGACTTCGCTTGGGACGGGAACAGCCTGTTCGTGACGTTCACGCAAATTCCGGAGCCTGCCGCCTTAGCCGCAATTATCGGCGCCGCCGCGCTACTATTTGCCTTGCGCAGGAAAAGAAGCTAAACGGCAAACTTGGATTATTTCGCGACGGACGTTTTTAACTCGCGTTTATCCAAAGATTGAGTTGCTTATCTTGAATTACTTTACGGACGGTTTTTTAACCGTCCTTTTTTTTGGGCATAAACAAAAAATTTTTTTGAGCAGAACACCCCGACATAAATTTTTTTGATAAGCACTGGCCAAACAGACAAAATTTTATCTGGGAAATATGGTCTGAACAGGCATATAAACTTATAAAACAAACCTAGTTGCCTTTTTTATAAAAAGACAGACACGCTTATTTAATTATACGGCGGGCTCTGCGCTTAATTATTCCGCGCACAAAAATAGATTTTCCTACCGAAAGATATTTTTCATTTGCAACCTCAGCTATACGGCAAGAACACTATCTTCGGAACGCAGCATAAAAAAACGGGAAAACTTACGTTTCCCGTTTTATTATAAAAAACAATTTCTACAAAATCGCGCGGCGCGCTATTCTCAAACCGCCGCGGCTAATTTTGCACGCAGGCAAAGCTACTTGATTTCGACCCACGCAGCGGAGTTCTTATTGCTCTCCAAGCAAGCGTCGATAAAGGCCAATCCCATGCGTCCGTCGAGCACAGTCGCGTAGCGGGTGTGGTCGTACGAGAAGGGTTTGCCCTCTTTCCATGCGCGAATGTCTTTTTCAAATTCGCGGTGGAGCCTCGCGTAGGCATCGTGGAAGCCCTCGCAGTGGCCGGCCGGAATTTTCGGCTCTTTGAGAAGAGCTTCGGGGATATCCTTGAAGAAGCCGTCATTGGGCATTACATTGCCGCGCCAATATATTCTGTCGGGCTGTCCGGGAAGCATTATCTTTACTTTCTCCGACTCTTCCTGGCGCCATACGAGCGTACCTTCGGAGCCCACAACTTCAAGAGCGAGGTCGTTCTTGTGCCCTATGCTTATCTGCGAAGCCCTAACCATGGCTTTTGCGCCGTTTGAAAGCTCGCAATACACAGTCGAGTGGTCGTCGAGATTGTTGACTACCGACTCCATATGCGCCGAAACCTTCGTGACGTCGAGACCAGTGACAAAGCGCAGCTGCATCAATGCGTGCGTGCCGATATCGCCGAGGCAAAGGGAACCGCCTGAGAATTTCGGATCCGTCCTCCAATTCGCGCTCTTTTCGCTTTTCTTTGCGAGCCATCCCTGTATGTAGGAAGCGTCCGCCCAGCGTATTTCGCCCAACAGGCCGCTCGTAACTATAAAGCGCGACAACCATGAAGTCCAGTGGCCGAGGTAGGTATGCGCAACTGCAAACGGCAGTCCGCGCTTTGTGGCTTCCTCGGTGAGGATGTCGGCCTGCTCGCGGTTCACCGTGAGGGGCTTTTCGCACATTACGGGAATTCCTGCCTCTATGGCTTTCAGGGCGGGATCAAAATGGACGAAGTTGGGGGTTACAATCAAAATGTAGTCGAGCTTTTCGTCATCGGGCAGATTTTTCTGGTCGTTAATCATGTCCACGTACGACGGGTATCCCTTTATGGGATAGGGCCATTTTGCGGCCTCGTCCATTGCAATTTTCGGATCCGGGTGCAACGCCCCCGCCACTACGCGGCGCGTTCCATCCGAAAAAATCGCCTTTTGGTGGGGTTGGGCTATAAATGCGCCGCAACCGCCGCCTACGAGTCCTACATTTAGAGGTCTTGGTGATGCCATTTCTATATCCTTTTTTTTGCGTTTATTGAAAATATCCAAAGGCTTATCCATACGGATGGCTACATGCAGCATAGAGCCCGCAATCCGGTTTCCAGATAAACCGCGCCGACGCCCTTAAACAGGCATATACGCCTAATCAATACAATTAAGCCGTCATATTAAGACGACACTAACTGAACTAAACGGACTTTCAACTATTTTTTTGCATTGAAAAAAAATATGGAAGTATTCCGCAAATTAAAAAAAAACGCGATAAATCGCGCAAATTGCAGCCTATGCAAAAATTATTCTCGATTTTTGGCGCTTCCATGAAATATTAGTACGGCATGCATGGCACATTTTTATCTGATTTCTATGTAAACCCCGTAGTGGCTTCGTCGCTTATGGACTACTTCTTCCAGTCCAATTTTGCGGGACAAGTAATAGTAATAATACTATTGGGGTTCAGCCTTTTGGCTTGGGGCGCAATGTTCTGCAAAAAGGCGGACTTGTCAGAGATGAAAAGGCAGAACTCGGCAACGGCAAAAGCCGTCGCCCAGACAAATTCGGTGGCCGAAGCCGCGGCAATGCGCAGGCTATCAGGTCCATACGCGGAAATCCTGCGCGACGCCGCTTCCGCCCTCGAACAGTCCGGCGCCCAAAACGCCGCGAATTCCGACGATAAAAATTCCGCAATGACATTTGTTGATAACGCCCTTCAACGCTCGCTGTCGCGCCAGCTGATGAAGTACGAGTCTAGCATGATTCTTCTCGGAACTGTAATCAGCGGAGCCCCGTTTCTCGGGCTTCTGGGCACCGCATGGGGCGTCATGGACTGCTTCGGCTCGATGAGCGCACAAGCGTCCGTCACTTTGCAGCAGCTCGCTCCCGGCGTCGCGGGGGCCCTTCTCACGACAGTAGCCGGGCTGTTTGTCGCAATACCTGCGGTTTTCGGATATAATTATCTGACGAGCCAGTCGCGCGAACTAATGACCGATACCGAAAACTTCGCAAGCCTGCTATCCGACATTATAGAAATGCGCATACGCACTGTATATTCGGCGCAACCACAATACGCTCCGGTAAATCCGCAACAATATCCATACGCTCAACAGCCCGCAGAATCGGCTCCGCGCGCCGAATACCAATATCCTTCTCATCCGCAAGCCCCGCGTACTGAATACGCACACCCTGCCCAACCGCAACCTCCGCGCGCCGGATACACACCCCCTGCCCAACAGCAAGCGCCGCGCGCCGAATACGCGCCTAATATTCAGCAGCAGGCGGCCCGCGCGGAACAAGTCCCGCCGCCAGTCCAATTCTCCGGGAATGCGCCAACTGCCGCAAATCAGCAAAAAACAGCCGATGTAAAGGATTTTGCAAACCCCGAGGCAGATAGTCAAAATAATGCGGACTCCCCCACAAGAAAGTCGCAGATAATAGACTTTTCACTCGACGACGACGATTCTTCTCCGACCCCACCCCGCGACTTCGACGACTAAAATCCGATGAAAATAAGACGACGAACACCGCCCGCCGCAATGACGGAGCTAAACGTAACGCCGCTTATGGACTTGGCGTTTTCGTTGCTTATAATATTTATGATAAGCACCCCGTTGCTCGAGCAGACAATCCCCGTAAACCTTCCCCAGCAGGACGCGAACAGCGCGAGCGTCCGCCCCGACATCGACTTTCAGCTCATAACGATAAAGGCGGACGGGCAAATATACTGGGGGAAACAGTCTGTTGATTTGGTTGAGTTAAATTCGTTATTGGCGTCGCTGTCGAAGACACAAGATCCGCCCGCGATAAGCCTTAGGGCAGACCGCAACCTTATATACCAGAAAGTCATCGACGTCATCGACGCAATAAAACGCCACAACCTGACGAAGTTGCACCTCGACACGGAAGTAAAATAAAATGGCTGAAAGCAACAACGTCAAACTCGGTGCATATTGCTCCATCGCGCTCCATGCGGCGGTGGCGCTTGCGGCGATAGTCGCCGTATTTGTGAAAACCGTGTTAAAGACGGACGAACATTCCCAGCCGCCCGTAGTTTTTGATATGGTCGAGCCTTCTCCGCAGCCCGAGCCCGAGCCCGCACCCGCACCGCAAGAAACGCAAATTACCCAACCCAAAATCGAGGAAATCAAAAAGCTCGACATTCCCGAGCCGCAGCCGGAACCCGAGCCTGCTCCCGAACCGGAACCCGAGCCCGCTCCAGCACCACAGCCAAAGCCCGCGCCGAAGCCAAACCCAACCCCAAAACCCAAACAGCAAGAGAGGATTTCATACAAGGATTTTTTGAAGAAGAATCCCGAAAAGCGCAATTCCAAGCACCAGCGCCAACGCACGACTCCGCGAAAAGTAAAGGTGGGGAGCGTAAAGGCAAGTTTCTCCAACATAAACCAAATAGCCAACATATCGGCGTCCGCCACAACTGGGGCCGCGATGAAAAACGAGCTCGCCGCATACGCGCAATATATCCACTCTATGGCAAAGCGCAACTGGGTTCCCCCGCAGGATTTATATGAGGAACTCGAAACGGAAATATCGTTTGTCGTATCTAAAAGCGGCGTTATATCGGCCTTCCGCATTATAAGAAGCAGCGGCAATTCAGCTTTCGACAACTCGGTCGCCACTACATTCAAGTCGATATCACTAATGCCGCCGCCGGACAAGCAGCAGCATACGGTTACCTTAACTTTCAGCTCGGCAGACTAATTTTTTTTGCGGCACTTGCGCCCGCATCAAAGGCTGTTGCATTTTGCGATTTATTCGCGCTACATAAACGGCATTTTGCCAAGCAATTATCCGTTTATTTTCTCAAAAAATTTTAGGAAATGGGGAAATTTTTATGCGACTTTCTTTAAGAAAAAAATATCGTTGTATTGGAACGCGCGTGCGCATTGGATATTTTACAAAGCAAACACTACTTATGGATTGCGGTTTGCCGTTATTGCGAAAATTTTTAATGTGCCGGTAAAAAAATTTACGGTGAAAAAATCACAAAGAATTTAGCTTTCAAAAAAAATGAATAGCCGAGTTTTTGCGTTCGCAAGCAAACTGCGAAAGAAGGCAAATTTGCAAAGTGTTGCGTAAGAAATCGAGGAAAGTTTCAAATACTCAAAGCCGCATTTCGCCGCGCGGAATTTATTCAAAAAATATAGAAGCCGATGCGGCGAGCCTGCGCCGCACAAGATAAAAGTTGAAGTTTCTTTTCGCGCGGTAAAGCGACAACCCACTTAGGCTTTATGCCACTCTGAAAAGGCGCATAAATTGCCTGCAAAAAAATCTACCGCAACCATCTCGCCCAGTCTTTTCTGAAAGAATCGGCATTTTTGGGAGTCGCAAGCAGAGGCTTTAAAAGCTCCTCTTTCTTTGCGGGGTCGCGCTTTTCGACAACCTTTTCCACGAGAGTGCGCATTGCGTAATATCCCCAGCCGTACCAGTCGTCGTAAACGCAGGAGTCGAGCTGGCCGCCCGATAGGTACATATCGAGTTGCGGGAGCGACCCGAGGCAAAAAGCGAAAACCCTGTCAGGATCTTCCTTTATGGGGAACATATTTGCAAGCAGCCGCGGATTTAAAAATATTTCACCGTAATTGTCGCGGCGCATTATGTCTATTTCATGCTCTTTGGCATACTCGGAATACGAATTTACGGAATAAGTTTCGACCGGCTCGGCAAGTTTGCGCACAGCCTCAATTTCGTCTCTTGAAACGGGCGTAAATAGCTGTTTTTCAGACGGGGATATTGCGGTGGAATCCGTGTAAAAATAGCAATAGTTTGCGGTTTTTTTCGAGGCCGACAAGCGTTTCAGCTCTTCCCTTACAAGCTTTTCCATTGCGGCGGAATCCGTTCCGCAATATGATATTGCGCCTTTTACGCGCGCGCCTATGCCAACTACGGGAAATCCCTTTGGGGAAAGCTCGGCCACTTTGCCCTCAACCGCCTTGGCGTCCACGGGCACAAGCAGCGCGCCGGCAAATCCGTCCAAATATGCCTTCGACATTTCCGATATCTGCCGCTCTATTGATTTGTCGGCGGAAAAGAATTCGACAGACATATCTTTCCCGTATTTTTTTGAGAGCTCGGCAAGGGCGTCGCGCGCGCCGTTGTAGATGGCAGAGTTTGCCTGGTTGTGGGCGTCGGGCGATAAAAACGCAAATTTTATTTTTTCGCCTCCCGCGGCGGACACTGCCACACAGGCTATAAAAATGCAAATTGCAACAATTTTATTTTTCATTTTGACTGTCTTGCTTGGGGTTGTCGGTTGGGGTAATTTTTGTTTCGGAAAGTTTTTCGCGCGCGCCCTCCTTTTTGTGCGAGTCTTCGTATAGGATGCTGCCCAAAAACTCGACGGTCTCGGCGCACGCGAGCCTCGCCGATTTTTGGCGCTCAAGCCGCAGGCGCGAATCGGCCCGCGCGAGATATTTTGAATCCACAACGGCAAAAGCCGCCGCCGCCAAGCCCTTTGACGGGAATACCGCAATCTCGTTTGCGCACCCCTGGAAGAATGCGGAGAAAACCTGCGCAGGCACTCCGCTGCGGGCGATGTCAAACCAGCCCATTCCCATGCGGGAGCCAGCCGGGGCCATTCTGCGCGCAAAAATCGAAGTTCCAGGCTTTGCGGAAGCCTCGGCTTTTAGCCACAGGGCGCATTCCTCCGGCGCGAGCGCCACGGAATAGGCCGGGAACAAAGCCGAGTCGAACGCCCTGTATTTTGGCTGAGATATTCCGACCTCGCCGAAAAAATATTTTTTCATAAATCCGGCAAAAGATTTTTTTGGATTTTTTGAAGACCTTGAATTTTCGTATCCAAGCGCGTACCCGACAGCGGCCGCACAAAGCGGAGAAAACACGCCCTTCGTCCCCGCGCCCTCGGCGGGATAAGTCTGCGGAATTACCTCAAAGAGCCCGCGCCAGTCGCCGTCGGGGAACGGCGGCACTTTCGCGTTGTCGATGCCTGCCCTCATATAAAGCATATCGGAAAACGTGGAATGTTTTTCCATTCCCCTCTGCGGCGAAAAAGCCGAGAACCTTTCCGGGACGCTCCACTTTAAATCGAGCTTGCCGGCCTCCTCCATTTTTACGGCGGCAAACGTCACGCATGCAAACGAGCTTTCCCCAAGGGGCAGCGACTTCTGCTGCGCGCGTTTTTTAATCTCCGCGCCCTCCGCCGGAATGCCGACTGGCTCCGCATAAACCTTGCCGTCCGCCGTGGCGACGCACAGCACGCCGTATGGGCACCGCGCCTTTTTTAGCGCCTTTTCAAACTTCAGCTTTAAAAGCTCCATTCTGCGCTCCGAAGCCGCCGAGCCGTCGAGCAGGTTCGCCGCCCCCGCAAGCGACACCGCAGCGGAAAAAATCAAAAAAAATATCGGCGGAAAGAGCCTTGTCATAAATCAAAGCTTGAAGCGTTTTACAGGGACCCTGCCCGTCTTGGACTTAAGCCAGTCTGCCAAATCCGCGGGAAGCTCCATCTCGTCGAGCAGCTCGCCGAACATGCAGGAGCGCGTCTTTACATACCGCGCGAGGCACGACATATCGAGGGTGAGGTCGATTTCCCGGTCGCCGCGAACGGGCTCCACAAATTCGTCCGCCGAAAGCCCGAATTTTTCGGCTATTCTGCGCGCCATATCGTAGCGGCTGATTGGTTCAAGCCCCGCATAGTGGTATATGCCTGTGAGGTTCGGGCGTTCGCAAAGTTCCACGAGCAGGTCGCCGAGCCTTCCCGCCGACAGCGGGCATTTTATCTCATCGACCCTGCACTTGGCTTTTTCGCCCGCTGCCCAAATGCGCAGGAGCTTTTCATGCAGCGAGCGGCGGGTGGTCAGGCTGTTTCCGCTTATATGGCTAAGCCTGAGCACCACAGACGTGTGTGCCGCCGCCTTCAAAACCCTCTTTTCCGCCATGAGCTTTGTCGTGCCGTAGAGCGTGCAAGGCATCGGGATGTCGGTATTTTTATACGGGGCGTCGCTTCCGTCAAAGACCATATCCGTGGACAAATGTATAAAGCGCGCGCCGACATGGTTTGCGAGCTGCGCGAGGCGCTCGGGGAGAACAGTATTCATCTTTTCGGCGAGCTCCGGATTGGCGTCGACATCCGCCGGGCTTGAAATCGCCGCGCAGTTTACAATGGCATCCGGGAAAACTTCGAGCACCGCGCGCTGGACGGCGTGTTCGTCGAGCAAATCGCAGCTCACGGGGGTGACGTTGGGCATCTCGGGAAGGCGGTGCTTGCCGCATACGGCGACAACCTTGTGGCCCTCCGAGGACGCCGCCTTCACAAAATTATAGCCCGCCAAACCGGTGGCGCCTGTGCAATATATCAACATATTTTTTAACGCAAAATTAAAGTTCTTCGCTTGCAAAAAAGGAAGTTATTAAAATAATCTGCCCTTCTTTAAATAGGTTTAGATTATGAAAGCCGACAAAATAGTAAAGAAACAAATCGTAAATCTTCCCGTGTACGAAACCGGGAAACCTATCGAATATGTCGCGCGCGAATTCGGGCTCGACCCCGACGGCATATTGAAGATGGCCTCCAACGAGAATCCGCTCGGAGCTTCGCCGAAAGCGGTGGAAGCCGTCAAAAACCACCTCGGCGGACTAAACTATTATCCCGACGGCGGCTGCTACGAACTCCGCCAAAAGCTCTCCAAAAAATGGGGGCTTGCGCCCTCCCAGTTCGCATTCGGGAACGGATCGAACGAAATACTCGAATTCGTGGCGCAGTGCTTCGTGGGCGAAGGCGACGAAACTGTTTTCGGGGCGCAGTCGTTCATAGTTTACAAACTCGCAACCATTTTTATGGGCGGCGTATGCAAGAGCGTGCCGATGCCCGGAATGAAATACGACCTCGACGCCATGCGCGACGCCGTGACCGACAAGACAAAAGTCGTGTTCATGACAAACCCCAATAACCCCACAGGGTGCGTCGTAAAGCAGTCGGAAGTAGAGAACTTCGTGCGCTCGCTCCCCGAAAACGTCGTATTCTGCTACGACGAAGCATACACTGAATACCAGCGCGACCCTGTGGACTTGCGCGGGCTTATCTCCGAGGGGTACAACGTAATATGCCTCAGGACATTCTCAAAAATATACGGGCTCGCGGGGCTGCGAATCGGGTACTCGTACTCGTCCGAAGAAATTGCCGGATACATAAACAGGGTGCGCGAGCCTTTCAACGTCAATTCTCTCGCGCAGGTTGCCGCCCTTGCCGCCCTCGACGACGACGACTTCGTTCGTCTGAGCCGCGACGTTAACGACGCCGGCAGAAAACAGTTTGAAAAAGCCTTTGAGGAGCTCGGGCTCGAATACTTCTCGGACGGGGCTAACTTCGTAATGGTGAAGGTTGCGGACGCTCCGAAAAAGTTTTTTGAGATGCAAAAGCGCGGAGTCATAGTGCGCCCTAACGTGGGCTACGGGCTCCCTGACTGGCTCAGGATAACAATCGGAAAGCCCGAGCAAAACGAGCGCTGCATCGAAGAGCTTTCAAAGCTCGTAAAATAGCACGCCATGCCGGAAGTCTGGATAATTGCGCTTCTGTGGGCGGCGTGCGCGCTTTGCATGGTTTTCGCGGCGGCGTTTACGGCGCTGACGTTTGCTGTGGCTTCGTACAAGTTTTCGGCAAACAGAACCGGCAAGCGCGGCGCGCCAGCGTTTGGCGCAGCCGTCCGCTTTTGCGTATCGGGGAGTGCTAAAATCGCGACCACCCTCGCAATATCCGTGCGGGCGTTTGTGGTTTTAGCGGCGTTTTTCGCGTACTTTGCGGCAAACGAATCCCTCGAATGCCTCGGCCTTCCGATAGAGAACGGGCATAAAGTAGCTATTGCATTCGCGGCAGGCATTTTTGCGGTGTTTTTCGAATACGGAATCCTCGGCATTCCCGCCGCGCGCTACGCCGCCGCAAATCCGGAAAAAATCCTAAAAAAAATAGCCCCTGTTTTCATAGTGTTCTATGCGGCGATAAAGCCCTTTGAGCTCTGCGCCGCGGGGGTCGGTTTAAAGCTCGCGGGGAAGAAAATCCCGGGGAAGCCGTCGTTCGAGCACATAGACGTTGAGGTTATGCTGCGCTCCGAGGACTCCGACGGGGAAACAATCTCCCCCTACGCGGGGAAAATCGTGCGCAACGCAATCCGCCTGCAAGACCTCGACGTAAGCGACGTAATGCTCCCGCGAAGCAAAGTTGTCTATTTCGACACCGAGGAGCCTTACGAAGAAAATATAAAAACCGCCCTTGAAACGAGGCACAACCGCTACCCGCTGTGCAAAGGCGACCTCGACAACTGCTACGGGATAATCCATTTGCGCGACCTCTTTGCGTGCCAGTCGGAGGCTAAAACCCCCGACCTTAAAAAAATCGCGCGCCAAACCCTGCGCCTGCGCGAGAACGAAAAGCTCGAGTCGGCGCTCGTGAAAATGTTGAGGTACAAAATCCACATTGCGCTCGTCGAGGACGATTTTGGAGGGGTAATCGGAGTTCTGACGCTTGACGCCGCCCTCGGGGAGCTCGTCGGGCAAATACGCGACGAATTTACAGTCTCGCAAGGAGAACCGATTCGGGTAATCGGCAAGAACAAATACAAAATATCCGGCCTTGCGCCGATTCGCCGCGTTGAGGATTTTCTCGACACCGACTTCGATACCGACGAAGTCTCCACTTTTGGCGGTCTTATCACATTCTCGCTCGGCCGCTTTCCTGAAAAGGGCGAGCGGATATATTTTAAGGAGCAGCACATGCGGGTAGTGATAGACAAAATGGACGACAAAATGGTCGGCGAATGCACCGTAACGATAGAGCCGTCGGAATCCGCCGAAGAATAAGTTTTATAATTATTGCGGCGCTGTTAAAAGAAATATTGCCGCCGGCAAATGTGCAAGAATGGGGGTTGGGTAAAATCTCCTGCAACGCGGGGTGATTGTGGTGCACTTATGGGGTTCAGCATTCGCGCATCTTGGCAAAAATGCGGGGGATTTGCGCCTCTTAAATTTGCATCTATTAAAATTTGCCGTCTTACCGCGCGTCTCTAAGCGCGGAAAAACGCGCTTTTTTGGCTGAGTATATATTTTGCGCGAAAGTTTTTTAACTTTTTTTCAAAACTGCGCGGTTTCCCAAACGTGGCAACGCCCGCAGTTTTTATGCAATGATATTGCAATAGGCAACCCCCGTATAAAAAGCATTTTTCCCAGCTTTTTTTAATGCGAATTTTTTGCGTTTTCAGACTGGTATTTTTCCTTATATTGGCTTGCAATATCAGATAATTTATTATTAAATCCGCCGGTAATTTTTTTTAACGTGGAGCACATAAAAAAGCCCACCCAAACAGACAGTTCCAAAACAATGAACAACCCCCTCGACACTCTAACAAAATTTGAATCGGCCTCCGCCGAAGTTAAAGGCTTTATATATAGTTTGCCCGCCCTGAAAAAATCCGGGTTCGATGTCTCCCGCCTGCCGGTCAGCATCAGAATTGTGCTCGAAAGCGTGCTTCGCAACTGCGACGGAAAACTCGCGCACTTGGAGGACGTAAAGCGCCTCGCCGCTTGGAACGCCCAGAACCCCGGCGACTACGAAGTTCCATTCGTAGTCTCAAGAATAGTCTTGCAGGACTTCACCGGAGTGCCGCTTCTCGTAGACCTCGCCGCCATGCGCGACGCCGCCGCAAAGCTCGGCGCCAATCCCGAATGCGTGGAGCCCCTCGTTCCCGTCGATCTGGTCGTTGACCACTCGGTGCAAATGGACTTCGCCGGCACTCCGGACGCCTACCAAAAGAACCTCGACATGGAATTCGACAGAAACCGCGAAAGGTACGAATTCCTGAAATGGGGGCAAAGCGCGTTCAAGACGTTTTCGGTCGTTCCGCCCTCAACCGGCATTATTCACCAAGTGAATTTGGAATATCTCGCGCGGCTCGTGTTCCGCGCCAAAACGCCTGAGGGCGAAGAAATACTCTACCCCGACACGCTCGTGGGCACGGACTCGCACACGACGATGATTAACGGGCTCGGAGTTGTCGGCTGGGGCGTAGGGGGCATTGAAGCGGAAGCCGGAATGCTCGGGCAGCCCGTATATTTCAAAGTTCCCGAAGTTGTCGGCGTAAACATGACAGGCAAGATCGCGGAAGGGGTGACCTCCACCGACCTCGCGCTGCATGTGACGCAAATGCTAAGGAAAGAAAAAGTGGTCGGCAAATTCGTCGAATTTTTCGGAGAGGGCGCAAAGAGCCTTTCCCTTGCCGACCGCGCGACAGTCGCAAACATGGCGCCCGAATACGGGGCGACTATGGGCTACTTCCCGGTGGACGACGCAACCCTCGAATACCTGCGACTCACAGGCCGCGACGAAAAGCTCGTTGCCCTCGCCCGCGACTATTTCAAAGCCCAGGGGATTTTCGGAATCCCATCCGAAGGCGACTGCGACTACACCAAAACCTTGCACCTCGACCTCGCGGACGTGCGCCCGAGCATAGCAGGCCCAAAGCGCCCGCAGGACAAAATCGAGCTGCCTGACGTAAAGGAGTCTTTCCAAAAGCTACTCTCAGGGCTCGGCAAAAGTCCGTCGGCAAAAGTAAAAACAACAAAAGGCGAAATATGCGACGGAAGCGTGCTGATTGCCGCAATAACAAGCTGCACAAACACCTCCAACCCGTCGGTTCTCGTGGCGGCGGGGCTTGTCGCAAAGAAGGCCGACGAACTCGGCATACGCCCGCCGGCGTACGTAAAAACATCGCTCGCTCCGGGCTCGAGGGTCGTCACAGACTATCTCGAGGCGGCGGGGCTTCAAAAGCACCTCGACAACCTCGGCTTCAACCTCGCAGGCTACGGCTGCGCAACTTGCATAGGCAATTCCGGCCCGATTGACCCGGAAATCTCGGATGCGGTGAAATCGAACGACCTCGTCTGCGCGAGTGTCCTTTCCGGCAACAGAAATTTCGAGGCGCGCGTGCATGCGCTATTGAAGGCAAACTACCTGATGAGCCCGCCGCTCGTCGTGGCATTCGCGCTCGCCGGAAGAATCGACATAGACTTCGACAGGGAGCCCCTCGCGAAAACGCCGGACGGGAAAGACGTCTATCTCTCGGATATTTGGCCGTCGTCGTCGGAAGTATCGGAAACCGTTGCGAAATCGCTAAAAAGCCAAATGTTCACCGCAAGGTACTCCGATATGTCGGGCCCCGAGCGCTGGCAGAAAATCGAGAGCAAGCCATCTGCGACATACAGCTGGGACGAAAACAGCACATACATACAAAAGCCCCCGTTCTTCGATTCCATCGAAAAATCGGGCGAGCTTCCGACACTTTCAGGGCTGCGCCCGCTCGCGATACTCGGCGATTCCGTAACGACCGACCACATATCGCCCGCAGGCTCCATTCCCGCCGACGGCCCCGCTGGAAAATACCTTCTCGCGCACGGAGTCCAGCCAAAGGACTTTAACTCATTCGGTTCGCGCCGCGGCAACGACAGGGTTATGACGCGCGGAACTTTCGCGAACGTCAGAATCCGCAACGCAATGGCGGGCGGAGCCGAAGGCGGATATACTAAAATAGACGGCAAAGGCGAAAATGTTTCCATATTCGACGCAAGCGAAGAATATAAAAAGCGCGGAGAGGGCTTGATAGTATTCGGCGGCGCGGACTACGGCATGGGAAGCTCCCGCGACTGGGCCGCAAAAGGCACAAAACTTTTGGGAGTCCGCGCGGTTGTCGCAAAGTCTTTCGAGAGAATACACCGCAGCAACCTAATCGGCATGGGAGTTCTACCCTTTGAATTTACGGAAGGCGCCGACGCCGCTTCTCTCGGGCTCGACGGCACGGAAACTTTTTTGATAAAAGGCCTCGAAAACGGGCTCAAACCCGCCCAGAAGGCGGTCCTTGAAATTTCGAGGGCGGACGGCACGAAAGCCTCGGCAAATCTGCTCCTTAGAATAGATACGCCGATAGAGGTCGATTATTACACCTCGGACGGCATACTGCCGCTCGTGCTTAAAAAAATCGTCAATAAATAATCCCCAAAATATGCGCGAAGAAACTAAATACCTTGTAGGCATAACGGGAGACACCGCAACAATGGCGGTAATCGGAAAGGCGAACTACCTGAATTGCCGAAACGTCGGAGAGTTTTTCTCGACGGCGATAGAGCGCGGCTGCCGAAAGATAGTGGTAGATTGCTCCCAATGCAACGGCATGGATAGCACATTTCTCGGAATGGTTGCGGGAGCGGCGCTAAAAATCCATAAAACCGGCGGCGAAATGGTTCTGCTGAACCTAAATGACAGGAATATGGAGCTGATAGACAACCTCGGCATCTACAAGCTCGTGAGTGTCGAGGAGGACAAATCCGCAATGCCGAAGCCGTCGGCGGAATTTCTCCCTGCGAACAACGCAACCCACGCGAATATTCTCAACGCGCACGAAAACCTCGTCGCGGCGGATTCCTCCAATAAGACAAAGTTTGAGGACGTAATAACCTTCCTAAAAAAAGAAACCCAGAGCAAATAGAGCATGGTTTACGTCGTCGCCGCAACTGTATTCGCCCTCATAGCGCTCGTGTGCGTGCTAATCGCGGCGAAGCAGCGCGATATTCTCGCAAAGACGCTCGACGAACTCGACAGGCTGCGCGAAGAGCGGCAAGTAATAATAGACTTTCTCCACCGCAGCGCCGACGATATAGGCTCTGGAGCCAACCGAGAAAAAATATACAAGCGAACCGTCCGCGCCACGGCGCTGTCGTGCGGCGCGATGAGCGCATGCGTCTATGAAAAAACCGCCGACGGAAAACTCGTTGCGAAAGCGTGCGAAGGCCTATTCCCACCGCAAACTAAAAAAATCGGAAGGCGCAAAAACGGCGAATTGAGGGCAAAATACATAGAAGATGCCCTCATTGCAGAAACGATAGAGCCCAACGAAGGGATTCTGGGTGAAGTTGCCGCCTCAGGCAGGAGCGTCCTAATCAAAGACGCCCTCAAAGACCCGCGCATAATAAAGCATGACGACGAATCGCTAAAAATCAGGAGCTTTATGGTGGTGCCGCTAATATTCCGCGGGCAGCTGAGCGGGGTGCTTGCCGTCGCAAATCCCATAAGCGGAAGGGCGTTTACGGATACTGAATTTTCACTGGCAAAGTCGCTTGGCGAGCAATGCGCGCTCGCCCTACAAAACGCCGAGGCCGTATCGGCGCTGCTAATGCGCAATAAGCTCGAATTCGACCTCAGGCTTGCAAGCAGCATACAACGCTACCTTCTCCCCGAAAATCTCCCGCAGACAGACAGCCTCGAATTCGCCGTAAAATACCTGCCGCAGCAGCTCATAGGCGGCGACTTTTACGACTTTTTCAAACTTCCCCACGGGAAAATTGGCGTTGTCATCGGCGACGTATCCGGCAAGGGCATTCCCGCCGCAATACTTATGGCGCTCTGCCAGACAAAACTCAGGTACATCGCAATGTCTGGCAAATCCCCCGCGCAAACGCTCTGCCTGTTAAATTCGGAGATGGTCCACGCAATGCGTTCCGACATGTTTATTACCATAATATATTTGGTGATAGACCCGAAATCGGGCGAGGCGAAGTTTGCGCGGGCCGGCCACGAGCCCCCGCTGCTTGCGCGCGCAGACTCTGACGAAGCGGCGCAGCCCCTCAAATCGAGTGGAATGGCTTTGGGCATGGTTTCGGAGGAACTCTTCGACGAGGTTATGGAAGACGCCTCGTTTAAGATGAATTCCGGCGATGTGCTTGTATTGTACACGGACGGGCTTACTGAGGCGGTGAATCCAGAAGGCGGAGAGTTTACGGCAAAAAAATTAGCGCAAACAATCTCGACATTGCGCTCGAGAAATGCCAATGATTTAAACGACGAAATAATAAAGTCGGTAGAGTCGTTCATGGGCCCCGGAAACAAGTACGGCGACGACCTTACACTTCTAACTGTAAAAAAGATTTAACAAAAAGGATATAATATGGCCGGTGTAGGCAAACTTTTAAAACAGGCGCAAAAAATGCAAAAGGCGATGGAAGCTGTGCAAACGGAACTCGCCAACACGACAGTCGAAGGCTCCGCCGCAGGCGGCGCGGTGAAAGCCGTTGTCAACGGACAGGGCGTTTTGCAGTCGATAAAACTCGATCCGGAATTTTTGAAAGAGGATGTCGCGAGCGTCGAAGCGTCGATAGTCGCGGCAGTTGAGGACGCCGCATCAAAAGCCCGCGCCAAAAGCGAAGAGCAGATGAATAAAATCACGGGCGGATTCTCGATTCCCGGTCTCATATAAGTTCCACCAATCCGCGCGCCGCGAGTTTTCAACCTGCGGCGCCGCAAAAGTATGTGGAAAGAGCGATTTTTTAAGCCGCAACATATTTTTTATTAGCGGATTAAAAATCGACGTTTTCAAATTGGTTTTCTGGACTGGGGCTACCCAAACAAAAATCCCAAGTTTGGGAATTTTTTTATGGCGAAAGCCGGCTAAAATCGCGCGCTGCGGGCGGAAGAGAGTTTTTGTTGTTTTTCTTCAAATGTCCGCTGCTCTCTTTAAATTGCGCGCGTACGCAAAAATATTTTTATATTTATGGGGACGGAACGCTTGAAACCGCAAGCGCTCATTTGCTTTTGCATTCACAAAAAATAATCAGGCGGCATTGCGGCGATAAAAAGTTAGTCTGCATAACTGCACGATTTACTATAATGAGCGGCGCGGCAATTTCTTACCGTTCTTATAAATATAGGGCGAATATTTTAAACGCTAAATATGCCGCAAATGTATTTGGCGGGTGGGAAAACCCTTCTCGGCTGTCGCAGCGGCAACGGCGGCGGTAATCAGCGTTTGGGGCATAAAACCTAACCTGTTTTTGGCGTAAAAAAAATCATAAAACAAATAAATTATTTTTCCGCCTCTTTTGCGCCTAGTCAGATGTTTTTTTCAGAAGAAAAATTTTGCCGACGCATTCTATCTGTAAGATTGCGCGCGCGGCGGCGCACTATTTTGCCGCATTATCAGCTCTTAGGCGAAGAATTGAGCAATTTCTCAATACAGTTGCTCGCATTATTCACCCGCACGAGTTTGTCGCGCGATGTCTCTCCGCAAATTATCTCTATATCCCCCTTCGAGACTCCGAAAAATCCCGCCAAAAACTTTATGAGCTCCGCGTTAGCCTTTCCGTCCATAGCGGGCGCCTTTATTTTTATTTTTACGCCGTCGCCGTACGCGCCAGCCGCCGCGCTCTTTGGCGCGTTAGGCACGACCCTAATTTTTATGTGTTCCGGCATTTTTATAAAAATTCTGCGGCTTTACGCGGCAGAAAATATGCGGCACGTTATAAAGCCATACTTCGATTGACAAAAGAGATTTTTCTGCGCAAAAAAAAATTTGTAAAGCAATTTATCGGCTGACAAAAACCGCCCTGCCCTACGTTTCCGAGACCCGCAATTAAAAAATGCGGCTTGCACGCTTAGAATTTTAACGCGCCGCCCGAGCATTGAAAAAGTTAAGAAGTTCCTACAAAACTTGCTTTCCTTTCTACGACAAATCGCAAAAATTACTCGCATTGAGCTTCCCACGCAAAAAAAGAAATTACCGATACAAGTGTAAAAATTCTTGCCGGCATTCTGGACACTTACGCGCGCGCAATGCAAAAAATATTTTTTAGTAAATTACCTTTTATATCGTCAACTGCAACTCCCCCGCCAATAAAGCGGCGCAAAATCACATGGGATAGCTTCCGAGCCACTTTATCATCGGCAGTCTTCGGGACAGTTCCGAGACGGCGGATTTCGTCTTTTCGTCCTCCCAATGCCCCTCAAAGTCTATAAAGAAATAATAGTCCCACGCCTTTTTGCGGTTCGGGCGCGACTCGATTCTCGTGAGGTTGACATTCGCGCGCTCAAACGGTATCAAAACTTCGCTCAGCGCGCCCGGGCGGTCGCTCAGGGAAATGACTATGCTCGTTTTGTATTTGATGCCCTCAGAGCGCGGCGCCGCCTTTTTGCCTATGACGAGAAAGCGCGTCTGGTTGTCTTTCTTGTCCTGAATAGCGCGCTCGAGAATGGGAACGTCGTAAGATTCAGACGCTATGGCGGAAGCTATCGCGCCTATTTCCGGATTTTCAGCCGCCATTTGTACGGCGGTAGTCGTGCTGTCCACAGTTTCAAGAACCGCCTTTGGCAGGTGCCTGTGCAGCCAAGCGCGGCATTGGCCTATTGCCTGGTCTTTTGAACACACCTTGCGAATCTCCTCGAGCTTCCCGCGCGAAAGCAGGCAGTGCTCTATTTTTAAATACACCTGCCCCACAATGAAAAGCGAACTTTCGGCGAGCATATCCATAGAGTGCAATACGGCTCCCTCGGTCGAATTTTCAATCGGTATTACGCCGTAGTCAGTGTCGCCGGCCTCAACGGCTGAAAAGACGTCTGGAATCGAAGGTATCGGGCGGTAATCGACGCTCGACCCGAAATTTTTAAGAGCCGCCTGTTGCGTGAATGTTGCGCATGGCCCGAGGTAAGCAACAAGCAGCTTCTTTTCGACAGATATCGAGGCGGAAATTATTTCCCGATAAATTGCCTTCAAGGCGTCTTCGGGAATCCTCCCGCAATTCTTTTCGAGCAAATTTTTAAAAACGAGCTTCTCGCGGCTCGGAACGTAAACTTCTTCGCCGTTCTTCGATTTCATCGCGCCAATTTCTTTTGCGCACGATATTCTGCGCGCGAGCAAATCGAGTATTTGCCCGTCTATTGAGTCTATTTGTGCCCTAATTTCGCTTTTATCCATTTGGATTTTCCTCTTGTAAAATTTGCGCCGGCCTATGGGCGCTTAAACTCCCCGTCGGAGTCTGCGCTTTCCGCGCCGTCAGCAGGGAATGTCTCTGTGCCCGGCTCTACTTCTATTTCTTTAGAGACTTCCTCAAATTCCATCTCAAATTTTTCGCCCGCGCCGCCTGCTTCGCCATTTGAAGAGCCTGCGGGCGAGCCGGAAGCTCCCGCGCTTTCGACGCCCTCCAACTCCGCCGGCTCGTCGGCGTTTGAAGGAAGCCCGACATGGGTGTCGGATATTTCCTCCCCGGAACCCGCGCGCCTTATCCATTCCGCAATTTGCCCCGGGGTCAAGACGTCGGAAGCGGGAAGCTCGTCGAGCGAATTTATTCCGGCGTAGTCGAGAAAGTTTTGGGTGGTTGCGTACTGAATTGGCCGCCCCGGCAGGTCGGCGCGCCCTGAAATGTATATCAGCTCCTTTTCGGAAAGCCTGCTTATAGCCCCGTCCGCATTCACCCCTCTAATCGCCTCTATCTCGGCGCGGGTGACGGGCTGGCGGTAGGCGATTATCGCAAGCGTTTCGAGAGCCGCGCGCGAAAGTCTTTGGGGGCGCGGATCGTTGCGCAACAGCCTTACCCATTCGGCGTAATCTTTAGATATCGCAAACTTAAACCCGGACGAACTCTGCAAAAGGCTGTAAACTTGCCCCGACTCCTCCAATTCGGCGGATATTTCCTCCATTGCCTCCCTAATTTGCGTCGCGGTCAATATTGTGGGAACTTGTGCAAATATGTCTTCTATCACCGACTGTCCGCCGTCCGCCGCATCGTCCGTCTCTTCCGCAGCGCTTTGCTGCTTGGCCCGCCCGTCGTTTTCCGAATGGTAGCGCGTGATTACGGCCTGTATGTCCTTTATCGACAGCGGCTCGCTCGTCGAAAATAAAAGCGCCGTCAGAATCTTTTTCAGATTGAATCCCATATCGAAAATTATTTTTGGTTTATAATGTAAAATTAAATCCGGCATTTCAATTTTATTTTTAGCGGCGCCGCGCGGCCGCCGCGCTTTATAAAAAATGCAATATTTTCGCGCATTGCTCCGCAACAAGCTTATTGCCAATTTTTCTCTCCAACGGGGCTTGCCGCCTTATCCCCCTCCTTGCTTTCCGTCACTGCGGTTTCAATTCTTTAGCGCTCAGCCCCTTGCCTCCACTGCAAAGCCGAGTCATTTAAGGAGGCGATTTTAAGACTTCTACCGACAAAAAATGAGTCGTTTTGAAGACCCCGCTTAGAATTCCTGAAATTCTAAAACTTGACCTTGCAACCAAGCCGTGGTTATATTTATGGGAAATTTCAGCATTATGCCAGAATACAGATCAAAAAAAAGTTTTACGGGTAGGAACATGGCCGGCGCGCGCGCCCTATGGCGCGCCACGGGAGTGAAAGAGTCGGACTTCGGGAAACCGATTATAGCCGTGGCAAATTCTTTCACACAATTCGTGCCGGGGCATGTGCACCTCGATGAAGTCGGCAGGTTTGTGCGCGAAAAAATAGAGCAGGCAGGCGGAATCGCGAGGGAATTCAACACAATCGCAATAGACGACGGCATCGCAATGGGGCATGAAGGAATGCTCTACTCCCTTCCCTCGCGCGAGCTAATTGCCGACAGCGTGGAATACATGTGCAACGCCCACTGCGCCGACGCTCTCGTTTGCATTTCAAACTGCGACAAAATAACCCCCGGCATGATGATGGCTGCCATGAGAATGAATATCCCCACGATATTCGTGTCCGGCGGCCCAATGGAGGCGGGAATAGGAAAATTGTCATCGGGCGAAAGGAAGCTCGACCTCATCAACGCAATGATTGCCGGCGCCAACCCAAATATATCCGACGCCGACTCGGAAATTATGGAGCGCAACGCCTGCCCGACATGCGGTTCGTGCTCCGGAATGTTCACCGCGAATTCAATGAACTGCCTCGCAGAAGCCATAGGGCTCGCCCTGCCAGGCAACGGCACGATAGTCGCGACCCACACGGCGCGAAAGGAATTGTTTGGAAAAGCCGCAAAGCGCATTGTGGAAATGGCGAAGGCATACTACGAAAACGGCGACGAATCCGTCTTGCCGCGCTCGATTGCAAAGCGCAACTCTTTCCTAAACGCGATGAGGCTCGACATAGCCATGGGCGGCAGCACAAATACTGTACTGCACCTGCTTGCGATAGCACGCGAAGGCGAAGTCGATTTCTCGATGGCGGACATAGACGCGCTTTCGAGAAAAACTCCGTGCATATGCAAAGTCGCCCCGACAACCCAAAAAGTCCACATACAGGACGTCAACCGCGCAGGCGGCATATTCGCCATTCTCGGCGAGCTCGACCGCGCGGGCCTGCTCGACACGTCCGCAAGCACGGTCCACTCAAAAACCCTTAAAGAGGCAATCGCAAAATACGACATACTATCGCCCGAATGCCCGGACGAAGTTAAAAAGATGTACCGCGCCGCGCCCGGCAACAAATACAGCGTAAAAGCTTGGACCCAGTCGGAGTACTACCCGGATAACGACACCGACAGAGTCTCAGGCGCCATAAGAAACGTAGAGAACGCTTTCAGCAAAGACGGAGGGCTCGCCGTGTTAACGGGGAATATCGCCATTGACGGGGCAATAGTAAAAACTGCTGGTGTTGACGAATCGATACTGCGCTTCCGCGGCACGGCGAAAGTTTACCACTCAGAGCAGGCTGCGAGCAAGGCGATTCTCGGTTCGGAAGTCTCGCCGGGAGACGTTGTCGTCATTCTGTACGAGGGACCGCGGGGCGGCCCGGGCATGCAGGAAATGCTCTATCCAACGAGCCACTTGAAGAGCATGGGGCTCGGCAAGGTTTGCGCGCTTTTGACTGACGGAAGATTCTCGGGCGGCACGAGCGGCCTATCCATTGGGCACGCGTCGCCGGAAGCCGCCGACGGGGGCGACATAGCCTTAATCGAAAACGGCGACTTCATAAATATAGACATTCCCGCGCGCAAAATAGAGCTCGAAATATCGGAATCGGAGCTCGCCGCGCGCCGTGCAAAAATGCTCGCCAAAGGCGAAAACGCCTACAAGCCTGTGCGCGACAGAAAAGTTTCAAAGGCGCTGCAATTCTACGCTAAAAACGTATCATCTGCGGCGGACGGCGCGGTTAGGAGGCTCTGATGAAAAGCATGACGGGCTTCGGGAGAGCCGCGGCGGATTGCCCCGAATTCTCGCTCACAGTCGATGTTTCGAGCGTCAATAAAAAGGGGTTGGAATTGTCCGTCGGGCTTCCGCGCGAATGGCAGCCCATGGAAAGGCTCGTCGCGGCTAAACTCAGGGAATTCTACACGCGCGGCAAGGTCGGTGTATCCATCAAGGCGGAATTTAAGGGAATAAAAAATTCGCCCTTGGCGGATAAGGCCGCGGTAGCCGCCGCGCTCGAAGAATTAAAATCGCTCTGCTCCAACTACGGCACAAAATTCGAACCCACCGCAGATACGATATTAAAAATCTGCGAGCTGACCTCCTCCTGCACGGCGCAAAATTCCGACTGGGAAGCGGCATGGGAAACCGTCGCCGCCGCGCTCGACCAAGCCCTGCGGAGCGCCGAGCAAATGAGGGAGCTCGAAGGCGAAAACTTGAAGAAGGATCTAATCCACCGCCTTGATTTGATACTCGAGCTTGTGATGGCGGCGGAGAAAGAGTCGAAAAATACGGTCGGGCAATATCGCGACCAACTTTTGGGGCGCTTGAAAGAAATGGGCCTGGAACTCAGCCTCGACGACGAGCGCCTGCTAAAAGAACTTTGCATATTCGCCGACAAGTGCGACGTAGCGGAGGAAATAACGCGCCTAAAAAGCCATATATCGCAATTTATAGCCACGGCAGACGAGAGCGGGCCCGTCGGGCGCAAGATGGACTTCATCTGCCAAGAGATGGGGCGGGAAATAAACACGACGGCAAGCAAGGCCAATAATCTCGAGCTCACGAAGCTTGCCATATCCCTTAAAAACGAACTCGAGCGGGTGCGCGAACAAGTCCAGAACGTCGAGTAGCGGCTTAGCCGCCCGACGGCTCTCCGCGCAGGCGCCTCCGTTGCGATAACGATGTTTAAAGTCGCACTCCGCGCGCGAAAACAATAAAATATGAGCAAATCTTTCGACAGACTTAAAAACGCGCTGAAACGGCTTCCCGGCACGGGAGTCAAGAGCGCAGAGCGCATGGCGCTGCACCTCGCGCTTGAAAACCGCGCGGACGCCATTGAGATAGCCGAATCCATAACGGCGGCTCTCGAACGCATAACGCCTTGCCCTGAGTGCTTTGGATTGTCCGAAAACGGGCAGCCCTGCGAAATATGCTCCGACGCCTCCAGAATTTCCGACTGCCTTTGCGTTGTCGAAAAAGCCTCAGACATTTCCGCGATAGAAAAATCGGGAGCTTGGCGGGGGAAATACCACGTTCTTGGCGGAAAGCTGTCGCCGATAAAAAAGATTGGGCCCGACAAGCTGAACATAGCCCAGCTTTTAAAGCGCGTTGAAAACTCCCAGATAAAGGAGATAATACTCGCATTGTCAAACGACATTGAAGCCGAAGCCACCTGCCATTACATACAGGAGCGCATCGCTTCCCCGCACGGCATTCGGCTTACGCGCATAGGCTTTGGGCTCCCCAGCGGAAGCCAGCTCGGCTTTGCGGATCCCGTGACAATCAAAAGCGCGCTCGAATCGCGAAAATCATTCTAACACTTTTCATCAAGGCGCATTGTTGCCAAATAAAATTGCATTATGAAAATCCTACGCCTTTTACTAATCGCATATTTCGCGAATTTCACCCTTTGCGCGCAAACGATAAACGAAGTTGAATCAGACCCGCCAAAGGTGACGATTGAAATCGTCGAAACGTCGGCGAGCCAATCAAACGCGGCGATAAAAAACGGAATATCATATTGTGACTCGCTCGTATTGGGATTGGTTGAGGGGCTTACAGAATACCTGCCTGTGTCGTCCACCGGGCACCTGTTGCTCGCAAACGCGTTCCTTGGGCTCGATGCCGACGAACCGCTCTCGGACGCCGCTGGCAACCCGATTTTAAATGATGACTTTGAGCCCCTGACCCTCAAATCAGCCGCCGACGCATACGCCATAGTCATACAACTTGGCGCGATTGCCGCTGTCGCATTTATCTATTGGGAATGGCTCTTAAAAATGTTCTTCGGGCTTCTGGGAAGAAATCCGGAGGGGCTGAGGCTTCTTATAAATATCATAGCGGCTTTTTTGCCAGCGGCAGTTATCGGGTTTTTGCTGCACGACCTAATCGAGAGCTGGCTTTTCGGGACGCTACCCATAATAGCGGCGCTGTTTTTCGGGGGGCTGCTTATGTTTTGGGTTCAAAAGAGATACAACTCTAAGCATTTGTATCCCTCGAGCGCGTATCTTAAGATGAGGGATATGAGAATCAAAGACGCGCTGGTAATAGGCTTTTTGCAGTGTATTGCAATGTGGCCCGGCACGAGCCGCTCAATGATGACGATTATCGGCGGATATGCAGTGGGTCTCAAACCGGCGGACGCCGCAAGATTCAGCTTTTTGCTGGGGCTTGCAACGCTCTCGGCGGCGTCGATATTCAAGATGTACACCGACGGAGCAAGTATTTTGCGCGCGATTTCTGCGGGGCCGCTATTGTTCGGGATAATTGTAGCATTCGTCTCTGCGGCGCTCACCGTAAAATGGCTCGTTGGATTTTTAAACCGCAGGGGGCTCGCGCCGTTTGCATATTATAGAATAATCCTCGCGGCAATCCTCTCTGCATTCGTGTATTTCAATATTCTCTAACGCCCCTCAAACGAACCGCGCAAGCGCGCGCAAAATCCAAAAGCATTGAAAATAATAGACGCCCATACGCATTTTTATCCCGAAAACATCGCGTCGGCTCCCGAAGCATGGGCGGAACGCGCCGCGGAGAGATACTGGGGAAAGCTCGTTGGCAAGCGCCCCGACGGGAAAAAATCGTTGCAGGGATTTCCAAGCGAAAAGAAATTTCTTTTGGACATGGATTCCGCCGGAGTGGAGCGCGCCATAATCCAAGGCTGGTATTGGGAAAATCCCGGCACATGCTCCATTCTAAACCGCCAAATTGCCGATTTCGCCGCGCGCCACCCGGACAGGATTTCGGCATTCGCCTCCATAAATCCGAGCTTTCCAAAGGAGTCAATAGCGGAGATAAAGAGAGCAAAGGATCTCGGTTTCATAGGTGTCGGAGAACTGCACGACGGAGTCCAAGGGTTCGACTTTTTATCTGGGCAGTTTACGGAAATTGCCGAACTTTGCGCGGAATGCGGTTTCCCGATTTGCGTGCACCTCACAGAAAAATCGCCCCGCAAATATCTCGGCAAGTGCCCGACGAACTTTGAGTCCGCATACGCCGCCGCGCGAAAATGCCCGTCTGCAAAATTCATTTTTGCCCACCTTTCTGGCGGCGACGCGGCAATTGACGGATTTTCGCCCCCCGACAATGTTTTTTTCGACACAGCGGCATTTCCGTTTACAAACACGCCCGCCGACGTCTCCCGTGCGGTTTCCGCAAATAACGGCCGCGCCATATACGGCACCGACTATCCGATACGCCTGTACCCGCGCAAATTTGCGTGCGAGCAGATGCGCACAATAGCGGCGGAATCAAAAGCGGCGGTTCCCGCGGAATACGCAGAAAAATTCTTTTCAGAAAATTTCGAGTCGCTTTACAAAGCAGGCGCGCATAAAGCTATCGGCATAAAATAACAAAATATTTTATTCTTTCGCTGCGGGACTTGCGCAAATTTTTTCTGTCTCGGGCAGATTGCTCGGGGAAAAAATCCCGCAATGCGTTATGTAAACCTCGCACCGCGCGGCATTGGACTGCGGCTGGCAAACGCCTTTGGAGACTGCGGAAGGTAAACGGCATTGGACTGCGGCTGGCAAATACATCTAAAAAACGATAATCCGCGAAGAAAAAAGATAGAAAAAATTAGTCGGAAAGACCGAAAAATTCCACAGAGTTCTCGTATGCGGCGTCGGCGATATATTTTTCATCAACGCCGAAAATTTCGGCGGCAGCCCTCAAAATAACCGGAATGTTGGAGGGCTCGTTAACGCTCCCGCGCAACGGAACAGGCGCAAGGTACGGGCAGTCTGTTTCGAGCATTAGCTTGCCGATTCCCTGCGTGCGCATGGCCTCCCGCATCTGGCCCGCATTTTTGTAGGTTATAATTCCAGTAAAGGAGCCCCTGCCCCCAAGTTCGTTTATCTCAAAAATCTCCTTCGCCGTCCCAGAATAGCAATGGAAAACTACCCTCGAAAAATCGACGCCCGCCTCCGATATGAGCCTTACGCAGTCCGAAAGGCTTTCTCTTGCATGCACGCATATCTTAGCGTCCGGGAAGGAGTTTGAGAGCTCGAGCTGGCGCGCAAATATTTCAGCTTGGCGCGCCTTCATAGCCTCAAATTCTTCCGCGTCGGCCGGCGGGCGATAGTAGTCGAGGCCTATTTCTCCAATCGCCACAGGCGGCCTCTCCGAGGCGAAAAACGCGCCGAGAGAATCGAGCGCAATTTCGCAGTTTTCCGATATTTCCCCGGGATGTATTCCTATCTGCCAATAAACCTCTCCGGGAAAATCTGCGGCGGCGCGTTCGTACAAGAGCCATTCGTCGGACTTTGTCGAACACCCTACTATTTTTTCAACTCCCGCCAAGCGCGCCCTCTCGACAATTTTTTCGAGTTCGCCCCTGTTGGCAAACGTGTCCAGATGCGCGTGTGTGTCTGCGTATTTCATAATATTAACGGAACCGCAATCGCATTCGGAGTGTCCGAATACAAAGCCGGCAAATTAAATTCTGCAAAGAATTTTTCAGTTTGCGGCAAATAGGCAAGAAATTAAAAAAAGGAAAAAAATATGTCAGTGCTCGTTGGCAAAAAAGCGCCGGACTTCAAGGCAAACGCCGTCGTCGGCGGCAAAATACAAAGCGGCTTTACGCTCTCGCAATTCATAGGCAAAAAGTATGTGATACTTTTTTTCTATCCCAAAGACTTCACCTTTGTGTGCCCTACCGAAATTCTCGCATTTCAGGCGGCAAAAAAGGAATTTGACGCGAGAAATGTGGAGCTCATCGGATGCTCGACAGATACCGAATTTTGCCATCTCGCATGGACGCAAACGCCGCGCTCAAAAGGCGGGATAGAAGGCGTGGAATATCCGCTTGTCGCAGACACGAACAAGACCATCGCCCGCGACTACGGAGTTTTGGCGGGAGCCTCAAAAACCTGCCCCGACGGCAAAGTGTGCGTCGAAGGAGAAATGGTTGCCTACCGGGGGCTGTTTCTCATCGACAAGAATGGAATAGTCCAGCACGAAGTGGTAAACAATTTCCCGCTCGGACGCTCCACGGAAGAGGAAATCAGAATGGTCGATGCCCTCCAACATTTTGAGACCTACGGCGAAGTCTGCCCAATGAACTGGCACAAAGGGGAAGATGCAATGAAGCCGACGAGCGAAGGAGTCGCGGAATATTTGAAAGAATCGTACAAATAGGGTTTGCAATCGCATAAGCGCCATTTGCGGCAGGCTTTTTTTACGGCGCAAAATTTATAAAAATTCCCCGAGCGTTTTTACGCGCACGGGGAATTTTTCTTACGCGACAGAAGGAAATCAGCCTTTTTATAGTGGAGAGCAGCCCCGCCGCGCATTTATGAAATTTTATTATTTTATAAATTTGCAACCCGCCAGATTTCCCGGCGCGGCTCTCTTTGCGCATGTCTATGCGGGGGAAAAGAAAATACCTTTGGGCGCGCGGAATATCCAGCGCGAAGCTTTCAAAAAATCAGTCGAGTTTTCTTCCAGAAACACATTCGTTTATCATATCGGCATATTTGCGGGCTTTTTCGAAAGCGTCGGAAAAATAAACGTTAACAATATTAACCTTGGATAATATAAACGGCAAACTTACAATCTTGCCGTCGATTACAACCGCAATATTGCGCGCAGAGCCGCCTTTAACCATATTTTCGGTGGTCTTTCCCATGATTTCCCTGCCCTCGCCGGTCAACTCTAATTTCAGAGAATAGCCCAACTTGCCATCTGAAAGTGAGGGTTCTACATAAGCACATTTGACATGTTTTAAGTTAAGGAAAGGCGTTTTCTCGACAAAGCAATCCTCCTCCGTTTTCTCGCTATCTCCGCAGGGGTTTATGATTGTAGGGTACTTGTCTTTTACAAAACCTTCGGGGGCATTTTTTGGCAGAGCCGCGCGCTTTAAGCAAAAGAATTCGTCTCCGCAAGCGGGCTTGCCTTTGGAATATATCGACTCAATGCGCACTCCTATCCACTTGAAGTGTTCGGTGGCAGATACTTTCCCTGTTTTTAAATCCCTCACTGCACCTCTAAACGGAACGAACGCAACCACGCTATTTTGCGACATATTGAATTCTGTAAATCCCTTATAAGAGACCTCCTCACCGCCAAAAGACGCCTTCAAGCCTATTTCGCAATCCACGACATTCTCGCCGCGCTCCGCCAACTTCGGGTTTAGCTCCAACTCTACCGCGCAACTGCCGTTTTCGGACTTCAAAGTTTCCGTCTTTCCGGCGGGAAAGCAACCGGCAAAGACCGTCTCTTTTGAGTTTTGCGCTTTATAAAATTTTTCTATCGAATCGGGGTTTTTAAGGTCAAAGGTTTGGACATCATTTATGCCAATGCAAGTCCACAAATCGACAAATACTGCGAAGGCGGCGGGCTCGGGAGAATTTTCCAAAGACTTCTTGCGCGCCTTTATCATTCTGCTTGTAGCGAGCGCATTTTTTACGGAATACTCTCCGCCGCTATATACGGGTTTGTTTGCTTTTGCCGCCTTTTGCATTTCTTCGCAGAGTTTTTCAGCGGATGCGGATTTTAGAGACGATTTAAAAATTATTTCCCCCACATCGTTTAAGACGGCAATGCACGGAGGCTCAGAGCCCAGCATTTCCTTGCACATTTCTTTGGCGAAATCATAGTTCCGCGATTTTTCGACTTCCTTGCCGTTTTTAAAAACGTAAAGCGTTTCTCCGTCATAATACATGCCAAGCAAATACAGGTTTTCAGAGGCGTATTTTTTGAAAGCTTCCGAATTCGTCACAGGATTTGACTTCTCGCAGCATACAAAGGCGACAAGCTTGTTTTCGGACTTCGCTTCGTCAAAATATTCGTCCATCGTCGCTTGCGGGCGCGGACATTGCTGTGTGGTAATGGCCCCGCAAATAAGAGAAAAACAAAAAATAAATACAGCGAAGATGAATACCGCAGAGCTCTTTTTCATATAGTTGTTATATAGAAATGCGCATCTGTTTTCAAGTTCTAAAAATTTATATTTTTTAATCTTACATATAATTTATTAACTATATACCCCGCAATTATATTGACACTTAACCATAATGACCGTATCAAGTTCCCTATGAAGTGTGCACTATATTTTATAATATTGTTTGCGGGCGCATTTATCTGCGTTGCGAACACGCGCGCTCCTGAAAATTACGTCTGCTCAATAGAGCTCCAAGAGAACGAAAAAACCATAGTAAAAATTCCCCTTGAAATCAGCGCGCTTTGCGGCCGCGGCTACGCTTCAAAAGAAATAGGAATGGAAGCGAACGACTACGCCGACATCATGCGACTTTCGCCAAAAGAAAAGGACGCTCTTGCGCCGTCAGGCGCCAAATTTATAGGCGATAAATTTTCCGTAAGATTGAAAAAGTCCGAACGCGACAAGTTTTACAGTTTGGATATATATTTTTATCATGCATATTTAGACTCTACCGAATTGGACAATACGCCTATCATGACCCCAATTATTATGGAAATATCAAATACAGTAGGCATTGAGCTCGGAGAGAAGTTTGTATTAGGAGTCCTTACAAGAACAGAGAGGACGGACGGGAAAAATGATAAAATCATACGCAAAAACATTGTAATTACACTTAATAAAAAATAGCGTTTCTTTTTAGCAGATTTGTAATAAAATTGCGCCGTCATTCGTATAACAATATATGACGGTAAAAATATTGCTCTCCATAACCGCCCTCGCCCTTTCCGTTTGCGCCTCGGCTAAAATCGACTATGCCGACTACAAGAAGCTACAAGACGCCTACCAAATTCCCGCGCCTGAAGCCGAAAAACTCTCCGAAAGCGGCAACCCATACGCAAAGCTGCGCTCCGCCCTTGACAACATCCCGTACGAACGGGAAAAATCCGTTTCGGAAATCAGGGAATTGTATGAAAAGCGCGGGCTGCGTCTCGCCGGATATTACTTGTCAAATTTTTTGAAGGACAAAGCCGAGCGCGAAAAGCTGCTTGAAAAGCTCGCCGCTGAAGGCGATGATTACGCTTGCTCCGCCGCAAAGTGCGATCTGCTCTTCGACAATCTAAAAGCGTCATTAGACGCGGCAGACGCAAAAAAATTCAACGCCGCCTTCGACAGCCTATTGAGCCTTGCAAAAGGCGGATTCCAGCCGGCGGCAGTAAAGCTCGCGTTTTTTATAGAGACAAATTGCGGCAAAATAAAAAATTTTAGGGACGCAGCCGCCGAGCTTCCCGCTTTATATGGCATACTCTCGCGCGCATCGAAAGAAGGGGAGTTTTACCAGATGAAACGCGGCGAGGCGCTCGCAAAGCGCGGCGATTGGAAAGGGGCTATGGAAATTCTAAAACCCCTCGCTGAAAAATTTCTCGCGCGGGAAAAATTTTCCGAGGCGCAGTCGCTGGCGCGATTTACGAGCGGAAATTTTTACGGCGAAGCAAAATCCGCCGCCCTTGTCGCGCACGCATACCGCGAGGGATTGGGAACCGAAACCAATCCCGCCAAGGCGGAACTGCTGCAAGGCAAAATCCGAAGCCTAAAAAATCCCCATTTTTGCTTGTCCTTTGAAAGCACATTTGCCCTTACATACGGGAATAAGCGCATGTTTGTCGCGGACTCTCCGAAGGAAGCTGCAATCTACGCAAATATGGCACGGGAATTTGAAAATTCCGCAACCGACCGCTTGAGCGAATACAACGCCTCAATCAAGGAAAAGATAAAAAAAGCCTACAATAAAAGTTTGGAAGAGCTAAGAAATTCTTCAGACGACATAGAAAAAGTTGTGTACGCAAAAAAGCTGCTCGGCTTACAAACGCTCTTCGCCTTCGACTATCTAATCGGCAAATACGACAAGCAAAAAGCCAAAGACGCGCTTTCGATTCTCGAGAGATTGTCGGCCGAATCAAACGCCTACGCAAGCCTTGCGCTCGCCGAGCTATATTCGGGCGGAAACTCGGAAAACGCATCGTTTAAAGTCGTAAATATGCCCGTTGATTTCAGTGCCCAAAAGGCGCGCCTATACGCCAGCGAAGCCGTCCGCCAAAGCGTAGAAGCCGCATGGACAGCCCAAGCACTGCGAATATTGGGAGATTTATTTTTATTAAAAACGTCCCTGCCTAAATATTTTCCGCTCGACGGATTTACCGTAAAGACCGACTCCGCCGATTCAGCCTTAAAGATGTACCACGACGCCGCCTGCTTGGGCGACACTAAATCCCTGCTTAGGCTCGCGCAGATTTACGAAGGGATACCAATATCGCATAAAAAATACCTCATAGAGCCCAACGAGAGGGCGGCATTCGCGTATAAAATGGAATCGCTCGACCTCGGGAATATGGAAAAAGCGGGAGAAGTTATCCTAAGCCTGTATTTCGGCAGTGGCGTGAAGCAAAATATCCCCCTCGCAAAAAAATACCTTTTAAAATTTTTAAGAAGCGGCGGTTCCGAAAACGGAATACTATGCGAACTCGCGGCAATCATGGCGGAAAGGGGGGAGCTCGACGCATATCCCCCTGAGAAAGCCGAAAGCATTAGAAAAAAAATAGACAAATACACTTGGAGCCACGCCATTCTATCCTTTTACAATTTGGGCAAATTCAAAAGCGAAGACGGCCTGAAATACTGGCGCAATTCCGCCTCAGAAATAGAGCCGCGCCCCATAAAGGCGCGCGAAGAATTTGCCGAATATTTCGCTTCCCTGCCGCAAACGACCGAAAACAGGTTTTTGCGCGCAATATGTTCGTACAACCCGCTAGATATGCAAAATTCCGCAAACAAATACTCCGCGCGCGGCGACCTATTGAAGCTCGCGGACGCAGGATACCCCGATGCGGTAAAAATCATGTCGTCAAACCCCATTCCAATAATTCTCAACGCCCCCGATAAATACAAACAGTCCGCAAAAAACTTGAACCTTCCCATTGAAGTCTCATCGGACGCAGACGCCGAATACAATATGCGCATGTACGCCAAGACAGGAGACGACGGCTTTCTATACAAAGTTTCAAACGCCCACATTCCGACGGACTTTATATTGGACTCTCTCTCAAAGCACTCCAAGAACGCGAACTTTTCAATTCCCCTTGCGATAGCAAAACTTTTAAAAGCCCAAGAAAAATCTGCCGGCGAATTTGACGAAGCCGTAAGCCTCCTAAATAGGCTCTCAAAAATGCCGAAAATAAAAAAGCTCGCATTCGCTGTATTGTCCTACGCATATTCGGGCGCAATAAAAGGACGCGGGAACCCGATCTTATGCTCGGCTTACGCGAAATCCGCCGCCGGAATAACCCAAGACATTTACATATCTCCCGATTCCCTAATCGGGAGCGCCACCGCGAATCCCGAAGCGAAAGAGAAGCTTGTATTGTACCTTAACACCATCTTTTCCTCCAACCCTTATGACGCCCACAACTTTGCAAATAATCCATTGGAGGATTTGCGCCGCGCCCACAAGCTCAATCCCGAAAACGAGGCGCTGTCCTACGCACTCGCAAAGTCGGAATTAAAAAATAAAAACTACAAAGACGCATTCAAACTTTTTGAGACTCTCCACAAAAATTCGCCCAAAGATTTGAACTATTTCGCGGCTCTCGGAGACATGCACTATTACGGGTTGGGAGTTAAATCGGACAAGGCGAAAGGGCTTAAATACTACGGCAAATTATTTGAAAGTCTCGGCGGCGACTCTTTCAATTCTGAACAAGCCTATTTTATAGTAATCAATTCCATATCTTCCGGGAACTATGTAAATTTTTATAAGCCTAATATCCCGCCCGACTTTATCATAAAAAATATTGGCAAAATCCCCCTCAACCGCAAAGACGGCTCGTATTTTGAACTTCTCTACTTTCTTGAAAAGCACGCATATACATCTTTGCGCGACGCCATTGAAAATAAACTCATAGCAAGCGGCAACGCAAATGCCATAGTACACAAGGCGCTCAGGCTCCTCCGCAAAAAAAAGCCCGAAACAGACAAGCAGGCGTTTAAATTGATTTGCAAAATACACAAATCGGGCCTCGGGTCCACCTACCTCGGCGGGCTGTACTTTAACGGGCGAGGAACGCAGAAAGATTACAAAAAGGCCATTGAGCTTTTCGAGTGCGCGCTTAAAGAAAATCCCGGCAACATAAACACGTCCGCATGCGCATGGCTGGCGCTCATGCATAAAGAGGGGCTTGGCGTGGAAAAATCCGAGGAGGCGTCGCTCAAATATATAGACTTGCTTTCAAAATCTCCGAATTTTGCCCAAGACGCCTACCCGCTCGCATTGCAAATGATTTACGGGGACGGATATCTCTCGGATTCGCAAGGCATGCCAAAGTGCCCGGAACTCGGAGTAGAACTGCTAAAACGCTCCGCAAGCGCGGCGGCAAATGAGGGATTTTTGACTCCCATAATCTTGTACGCACAAATTTGCGAAGACGGAAAATTCGCAAAGCGCAATCTTCAAAAAGCGCTGGAATTGTATGAAATGTCCATCGCCTCATACAAAAGCGGAAGGCCCTCCAACGAAGTCTCAACAGCCTATCTAAACGCGGCAAGGCTGTTAAAATTATCGGGCACCGCAGAAGACCAAAAAAAAGCCGCAAATTTAACATTTAAATGGCTGGAACTTTTCCCCAATAACATCGACGCTAAAACTGACGCTGCCCTCCTGTACATATCGGGAATCGGGGTAGAGAAAAATCCGAAGAAAGCGAAAGAATATCTGGAAAGCGCAATAGATGCGGCGAAAGGCAATAATAAACTGCTCTGGAGGGCTTACGGGATTCTTGCGTATTGCCACATGAAGGGAATTTTCGGAGAGCGCAACGGCAAAAAGCTGGACGAAATTCTCTCTCTAATAAGAAAAATCCCCGTCGAAAAAAACACTCTGCGCCACCCGTTTTTATTTTACGCGCAATGGTTCAACCCGCGCACAACAAGTGGTGTTTTGCGCGTGTGCAAAGACCCCGTGCTGCCAAAGGACGAAAAGATTTCACTCTTCTGGCTCAGCCAACTCGAAGCTCTCGCCGACACACAAACAAATCCAATATGCGCCCTACGAATCTATGAAGACATACTGTCTTTCTTCGACCCGAAAAACGGTTTTGACAATCCGCGGAAATTAGAAGCCGTAGAAGCAAAATTACAAATGGCAAGAACCAATGCGGCTAAAAGGGCGAAAAAATAAAGTGGACGAACGAAGCGAGAAAATATCGCGGATAGTCGCGGCCCATTCGAAAAAGCTCATAGCCTACTCACGGCTTATATGCCGCGACGTGGAAATTGCGCGCGACGCCGCCGCAGACACTTTCTTAAAACTTTGCTCTCTTAAAAATATCGACGAAGGCAGAATATCCGCATGGCTCTACAAGACATGCAGAAACAGGACAATAGACATTCTGCGGCGACAAAAATTCTGCGTTCCATTCGACGAAGAATATATAAAAACGCTCGCCGACGAATCCGACGCTTCGAGCCCCGACAAGGAACATCTTTTGCTACTTATAGCAAGACTTCCAAAATTGCAGGCGGAGGTTCTAATGCTCAGGTATTTTTCCGGCCTAAAATACGCCGATATCTCGGAGATACTCGGCATATCGGAAAACCACGCGTGCGTAGCCGCTTCCCGTGCGCTTGAAACCCTCAGAAGAGAAATGAAAAATGAACGACACTAATATTCAAAAGAATATAAAAGAGGCGTTCGCGCTGCTTGAAAACGCCGTGCTCGACGACAATCAGATGGCGGAAATTATGCACAGGGCGGCAAATCCGAGGCATGCAATAAATAGGGTTTTATTATTTGCAGCCGCAACGGCGCCGCTAATAGCGGCGGCCGCGGCGCTCGCACTTTGCATATTTTTTTCGCAGGCAGGCGGAGACAATTCAGAACCGCGCGGGAACATTCCAGACAATATCGGGACGATAGTTGTTGAATCTTCCAACCGCGAAAAGCTTGTAATCCGCAACGGAGAGCTACAAATAATATCAACAATCGATTGGGAGTGGGAAAACTCAACACGCGCCGCAATATCCGCCATAAAGGCTTCAAAATATTTTCGCGACCCAGACGAAGATCCCGCAAGCGCGCTCTCTGAATTATCCGCCGATGCAAGCAACGCCGCACCCCGCGCGCAACAGGCAGATTAGTAAATCCAAACTCCGGCGGATTATTCGAAAGCAATTTTTTTATTTGAACTCCGCACCCCGCAAAACTTTCGCTTGCTTGACGAAAACTTTTTTATTTGCGCCTTACCGATGTTAAAAAAAACGAAATTTTTGAATTTTCCTTGCCCCGCAACCGCTCATTGCGCAAATAGCGAATATAACCACTTCCACAGCCTCGCGCAACGCGCATTGCGCTAAAATAAATCCCTCGCAATTTTTTTAGTACGCTTATTTTTACCCAAGCGAATGGAAGCCCCGTTTTATTCTCCGAGCGCGGCAATTTCGTATTTTTCCCAGTCGAATAGGGAAAGCATAATTTCACTTTTCCGCGCAAAAAACGGCAACCGGCGCTGCGAAACGACCGGAAAAAATCCGCGCATTCGCCCGAAACATCTGCCCACTATCGGCTTTCAGGAGAAATGTTCTCGCAAACGAGTTTTGCCGCAACTTCAACGCACTTTTCGCACGGAGTGCGGTACACCGTTTTTATCTCGCGGCAAAATTGCGAGCCTGTCGCCTCTGAAAATTCCGCGCGGATTTTATCCGCCGCCCCAGGGCACAATTTGACCGCCGAGTAGAGCGCGCCACAAAGCCCCTCGGGAGCCTTGCCGCCGCCGCATTTTGAAAGCTCCTCCAAGCCTTCGGCGTCTCCGCCCTTAAATGCCGCGTACACAGTCTGTGCGCAGTTGTAGGGCTTTCTGAATTTTGAAAGGGCTATTTCTACTTTTCCGTTTTCCATAGGGCTATATAGAACTTGAAATTGCCTCGTTTTGAAGAGCGGTAATCTCCGCGATTCCGCCCCGCGCAAGCGATATGAGCTCAGCAAGTTCGTCCTCGCCGAAGACCGCCTCCTCGCCGCTCGCCTGCACTTCCACAAATTTCCCGGAACCTGTCATTACAATGTTTGCGTCAACATCGGCGTCTTTGTCTTCCTCATAGGGCAAGTCGAGCACTTTCGATTCGCCCAAGATTCCAACGCTCACAGCCGCCACCGAGTCGCGGAATGGATCCTCCGCTATATCGCCGGACGCCATCAGCTTCTTTACGGCAAGCTTCGCGGCAACATACGCCCCGCTTATCGACGCCGTGCGCGTTCCGCCGTCCGCCTGAAGGACGTCGCAATCTATCCATATGGTGATTCCCGGAATTTTTTCCAAGTCGGCAACCGCCCTCAGTGACCTGCCTATAAGCCTCTGTATCTCGACTGACCTGCCGTCCACTTTATTGGACGAAGTCGGGCGCTGTTTGCGGGTGAGCGTCGAGTACGGGAGCATCGAGTATTCCGCGCTAAGCCACCCCTTTTGCTCCGCCATGGAGTTCATCCACGAAGGCACGCGCTTTTCCGCGGTTGCCGCGCATATTACTTTCGTGTTTCCGAAAGACACAAGCACAGAACCTGTCGCGTTCGGAGCAATTCCAGGCTCGAATTTTATCGGGCGCAGCTGGTTAAAATTTCTTCCGTCAAAACGAACTTTGGGACTTTCTTTTTCCATCTTATTTTAAGTTTTGTTAGAATTTTGATTATTCGCGCGGCATTAGCCACAAAAAAATTCTAAATAAAGCGCCTGCGATTACGATAATTAACAAATACCGCTATGTTGCGGCCGACAAATAATTTTTATTTTGGAAGCTTCCCGGTTTCTTTCGCCGCTTATTTTTAGCCTGCATGCGGGAGCTAAAATAGGGAAAATGTCCTTTGCATCCGAAACCTAAAAAATGGAATAAAAAAATGCCCGAATACGCAAGTAAGCATATCCGCGACATTTGGTAAAAATAAAAATTGAAGAACTTGTCACAATTTGCCATTGTCTAAATACAGAAAATAAAAAATATGTACTACCAACAATATCAAAGCACTGCCGCTCTCGCTTCAGAGAGGGGGGAATTTATAAGAAAAGTATATATGAATCTGGCGCTCGGATTCGTCGGATTCATTGCCCTTGAAGCGTTTTTGCTTACATGGCAGCCCGCCGTCGAACTCGCCCAGAAAATGGTGACGGGAAGCAACTGGCTGATTGTGTTGCTCGCATTTATGGGGGTATCGTGGCTTGCAAACTCTTGGGCTGTCAACGGAGCCACTCTCGGAAAGCAATATGCGGGATTCGCCCTATACATAATTGCGGAATCCATTATTTTTCTGCCGCTTTTAATATTTGCCAATATGTTCGCCCCCGACACTATCCCGCAAGCCGGCATAATCACTGCCGCCCTCACTGCCGGTATCAGCGCATACGCTTTCTTCTCGAAAAAAGATTTTTCATTTCTCGGCTCATTTCTGACAATAGCCTCTTTCGTGGCGCTCGGGATAATCGTCTGCGCAATAATTTTTGGAATGCAGCTTGGGCTGTGGTTCTCTGGAGCTATGATAATTTTTGCCGGGCTCGTCGTACTATACCAAACGAGCGCGATTATTAGGCAATACCAGAACGACCAATACGTGGCTGCCGCGCTCGGATTGTTCGCAGCAATAGCACTCATGTTCTGGTATATTCTGCAATTCTTGATTTCTTCGCGCAGATAGTGCGCGCGGTTTTGCCGGCGCAGGAAACAACTCAACGCCTTTCGCGCCGCGTTTGGCGCACCTATAAAACTTCAAAAGATGCGCCGTACAATCAAATAAGGCGAATCCGCTTATTCTCAAAAAAAAATCCGCTCATCAGAGCGGATTTTTTTATGCTATTTACGCCTTCTTGATACGGCGAAAAGCAAGGCTACAAGACCAAATATTGAAGCTAACTCCGCAGCTTCTGGAACAGTATATATCAAGCTTCCGGGACCTCCAACCTCGCCTATGAGGGAAAATTCCCCTCCAAGCTCCTCGCCCGACTCCCCGTAGGCCGAAAATACCGAATTTACGTCAAACTCGTCCGTCAGGTTGTCGAATTCAAAAATAGTAATTTCCATATTTTTTAAGTCCTCGGCGGAAAATACGACATCCACAGAGGGCGCGTCGTAAACAGACAATTCGCCCGCGACTATCGCGCCGCTATAAATCAACTTCCCGCCGCCATCGATAATTATCCTTTCAACCTTCGGGGCAGACAATTTTAGCGCCCCGCCCAAAAGCCTAACGTCTCCGACAGAAAGCTCGCTGTCGAGCACAAGCTCTCCGTTGTTGACTTCTACGGAATTTATAGCCATATCGGTCTTCCCATCCAAATCGTTTTCAAAGCCATGCAGGCTCGCGTTGGAGGCTTTATATATAGTCATCGACTGCCTTCCGTCGCCGCTCATATTTATGCTTAGATTGGAACTCACGCCGCTTTCAGTCGCAAAAACGCCTTCAAAATCTCCACCCTTAAATACTCCGCCATTGGACATGAAATTTATGTTCACCGACAGATTTTTTGCGGAAGTCATATAAACCGCCTTGCCGCTTGACGACAATCCTCCCAAGTCCATTGAAAAATATGTGCCTGTTGTCGTGTCGTACGCTGCCATGTCAAAAGTGTGGTATCCGACTGTATCGGAGCCGTTCTTTATAAAATTTAAAGCCCCTTTGACTGCAAGCGTGTAAGACGCGGAAGCCGTTGAAGTGCTCCCGAGACGAAATCTTGAATTAAAATACTTATCCGTTTCCAAAGCCATATCTCCGCCGACCGTCAGAAAATTCGCGGTGTCGGCAACGAGCCTCATCGACTTTCTGGAGCCAATATCGCTTGATGAAGGAGTATATTTGGAATCTGAAGAAACAGTTCCATGCCAATCTCCCAATAGGCTTATTGAAGACGTAATGTGTATTTCAAGAGGGACGTACGCCGTTACGCTGTTTACCGTCTTGATGCTCGGATAGGAAGTATAGGCAACATACCAATTCACTCTCGCATAGTCCGGATTTCCGTTTCTTTGCATATTTGCGACGTCAAATATCAGATTGGAAGTCTCCGACGGAACAGTTGAATGCGGGATATTTCCTTCGGCATCCGCCTTCCAATTTGCGACATTTCCGGCACGGATAAACAAATCGTCCCATGTAGATCCTCCCCGCCAATAATAGTCGGTACTCTCCGCAAGCGCATTTACGCCTGTGGCGCACATTCCATAAAAGAACAGCGTATTGGCGTAATAATAAAATTGCCGTAAAGTATATTTAAGATTTGTTGCGCTTTTCATACCTACAAATTATTTATTTGTTATCCTGTCTCAGTGGATTCATATCTAAAACATTTTTTTATATATTCAAGATAAATTAATAATATGTTTTTAAACAGTTTAAAATCTTTTATTGGCTTGCGGGAATTATATTCCTTCGCATATGCGGCGGGCACGCCATCTGAAAATTCTGATAAAATTTGAAGAAAAACCGCAAAAAAATACGGTTATTTCAGATATTCCTAAAAGCATTTATAAAATAAAAAACCCGTCCGAGTTTTTCTCGAACGGGCTTTGCATAAACTTTAACCTATTCCGCAAATTACGCCTTGCCGGCGGAACCGAGAACATTGACGACCTTGTGCATGTAGAGCTTTTTGAGCTCGTCGCGGGCGGGGCCGAGATACTTGCGGGGATCGAATTCAGCGGGCTTGGTGGCGAACACTTCGCGCACTTTTGCCGTCATAGCCAGTCTGCCGTCGGAGTCGATGTTGATTTTGCAGACTGCGGATTCCGCCGCCTTGCGAAGCTGCTCTTCGGGAATGCCGACTGCGGCTTCGAGCTTTCCGCCGTACTTGTTTATCATGTCAACATACTGCTGCGGAACTGACGAGGAGCCGTGCAAGACAATCGGGAACCCAGGTATGCGCTTTTCAATCTCTTCGAGAATGTCGAAGCGAAGCGGCGGGGGAACGAGCCTTCCGTCGGCGTCGCGTGTGCACTGTTCGGGCTTGAACTTGTAAGCTCCGTGCGAAGTGCCTATGGAGATAGCCAAAGAATCCACGCCAGTCTTGCTTACGAAGTCTTCGACTTCTTCGGGGCGGGTGTACGAATGTGTCTCGTGGGAAACTTCGTCTTCGATGCCGGCGAGAACTCCGAGTTCGCCTTCAACGGTGACATCGTGCTCATGCGCATATTCAACGACTTTTTTCGTCAGCGCAACATTGTCCTCGTACGAATGCGCCGAGCCGTCTATCATGACGGACGAGAAGCCGTAGTCCACGCAGGATTTGCAGAGTTCAAAAGTGTCGCCGTGGTCGAGGTGCAGAACAATCGGAATATTGTAGCCGAGTTCCTTTGCGTATTCGCAAGCGCCTTGCGCCATGTAGCGAAGGAGAGTCTGATTGGCGTATTTGCGGGCTCCGCTGGAAACCTGCAAAATGACGGGCGATTTCTGCTCGACGCAAGCTTGTATAATCGCCTGCATTTGCTCCATATTATTGAAGTTAAACGCAGGGATTGCGTATTTGCCGGCGATGGCTTTTTTGAAAAGCTCTCGCGTATTGACCAAACCGAGTTCTTTATAGGATACCATAATATTGTTTTTGTTAAAATGAAACTACCTTTTATTTCACGGAGCTAATGAAATACAACAAAAAAAAGCAAAAAAAGGACTTTTAATGCCAAACTGCCCACTTGCGAAGAATCGCGGCAACGTTGGCAACCCGCGCCACAATAAACATTGCCCCATAAAAAATATTTACCGACTCTTATACAGTTAGCCACAACTCAAAAAAACATTGTAGGCGCTACCCTCCAAATATGTTCCACGCCAAATAACATTCGCGCGCGAACCAAAAGAGCGCGAGCAGGAGCGCCAAAAGCACAAGCTTCCTTACGCCCTTCCAAAGCTCCCCGGGCATATCGTACCTTCCAACCTCTTTGCGGGTCGCCTTCTTGAACTCGTAGAGCGGATCTTTCGAGCGCACGCTCCGCGCCGAAGATGAAACTTTCAACTGTTTTTTTCTCCAAAACATTCCGATTTACGCAAGACTTTTAGATTTATCGCATTCGCCTTTCGATACGGCAAGAAAATACGGCGCCCGGGCAAAAATTTGTGTTGAAAATCCGCGCGGGAAAGGCAATATCATTCAAATATGAGTAAGGAAATAGAAGAAGGTCTCAATCTGGCTATCGACTTCACTAAACTAAAAAAAATAGCCCAGTGCAAAGAAGACGTCATTCCCGCAATCGCACAATGTGCCGATACGGGCGAAGTGTTAATTGTCGGATACGTAAATAAGCTCGCGCTCGAAACGGCAGTCAAAGAGGGCATGGCAACATTTTGGAGCACATCGAGAAACGAATTGTGGATTAAGGGGAAAACGAGCGGCGACTTTCTCGAAATTGTCGATATTCTCGTAAATTGCGAACAAAACTCCATTGTTTACAAGGTCCGCTTAAAGGGCAAAGGCTCTTGCCACACAAAAGACAAGTCGGGAAAACCGCGCAGAGGCTGCTATTATCGCAGAATAAAATTCTCCGACGGGAAAATTGAGGGTCTCGAATTTCTCGAAGGCGCGCAATAATCAAAAAATATTCTGGATTTTCGCGCGCGGCGGCATTATATAGTCTTTAATTTATCCAATATATTCCCGTAAGAATACCATGGCACGGCGCCGCGTCAACGGCCGCCGGGCAAAACAGAAACACCATTATGAAGTTTAAAATCAGCAAGGAACACTTCTCGACAGGCCTCAAACAGGTCACAAACGTCGTAAGCTCTAAACCGCAGATGGCGGTTCTGAACAATGTGCTTATTAAGGCGGAAGGCGGCAACGTAATGCTCACGACCACCAACCTTGAACTCGGCATAAGATGCTCGATTAAGGCGGAAGTCGAAGAACCGGGCGATATAACCCTTCCAGTAAAAAAGCTCGCTGCAATCATAAATTCTATGCCGCGTCAAGAGGTGGTAGTCGAAAGCTCCGACGGCCAAACCGCGCGCATACATTCCGGAGACACGGAAGTTAAGCGGTTCAACGGGCTAAAAGCCGAAGACTTCCCCGCCCTTCCGAATTTTGTGGACCAACATTCTTACGAGCTCCCGCCACAGGAAATGGCCCTTATGCTGCGCTCCGTGTCATACGCGCAAAGCACGGACGAAAACAGGTATATCTTAAACAGCGTATTCTTCAATTTCTCGGAAGGCAAACTATCGCTCGTAGCGACCGACGGAAGAAGGCTCGCAATGATTTCCCGCGATATGAATATAGACCACGAAGACGAAGGCTCTATCATTCTTCCGGCGAAAACCGTCACCGAGCTTGAAAAACTCTTGTCGCAGGGCAAGATGGTTAAAATTAGCTTTAACGAAAGGCAAGTAGCCTTCGATATAGAAGTCGGCGAAGAATCCTCAAGCAGCGGTCTTACGGGGTCCATATACCTCGTATCAAAAATCGTCGAGGGTAGCTATCCAAACTACAAGCAGGTAATCCCCAAAGAAGCTGAACACCGCATAAAAGTCGAGCGCGAGTTAATGCTCGAAGCAGTGCAGCGCGCCGCTTTGATGACAAACGACAAGCAAAATTCAGTTAAGCTAAAAATCGCCGACAACCACCTTGAAATATCCGGTGAGAGCGCGGAGTTTGGCGAAATTAACGTGTCGATAGAAGTGGAATACACTGGGCCGGAAGTTAAAATCGGCTTCAACCCCGAATTTCTGCTAAGCCCGCTGCGCAACCTGACGAAAGACGAAGTGTTCTTTGAATTCAAAGACGAGATGAGCCCGGGCGTATTTAAGACGCTCGACAACTTCCTATGCGTCGTAATGCCGCTTAGAATTTAGCGCAAAAAGATTTCGGCAAAGCGCGTTCCAAGCAGAACGCGCTTTTGTTTTAACTCAGCACAGCGATAATAAAATATGGGAACGGAATCCTGGATACTTACATTGTCTATCGTATTGTTTGTGGCGTTTGTCGCGGCAGGATTTCTCGCGGACTCGTTTCCGTTGCAACCATGGATTCGGACGCTCCGCAGATGGATTAGATTCGCATTTTTTTCCCTGGCGCTTGCGCTTGCCGCCAAGAAATATTTTTTTACAGACGAAAGCTTTGTAGATCTCGCGATTGCGGGCGCGCTCACATACATTCTCGTTGAGACATTTATATATTGGCTTCAAATATGCGCAGCAAGCGTATCGGGCCTTCCGCCGTTTGGCAAATACACGCCCGCAGAATCCACATGGAGCTGCGAGCCGTCCATGATTAAGCTCAAACGTAAAATAGAAGCACTCGGGTTTAAAAAAAGCGGAGCCTTCACGGTTCATTTTGGCGGCGAAGTGTCGGCAAAATCCACATTCTTTGACTCGGCGGACGCAAAAGAGCGGCTCGATGTCACCTTTGTGCCGTTCAGCAACACTTATATAGTTTCCTCGAGCATATATTCACAAGACACTGAATCAGTCCGCTGGATAACCGACGGCAACCCTACCCCGATGGGGCTTTCTTCCCCAAAAGGCTGCAAAATTTTCCGCAAGAGGCTTGCCTGCAATCCCCTTAAACTTATAAAAATCCACGAGTCGATTTTGAAAAAAAGCGGAAAGACATTTGTCAAAATATGCGAAACGCCAGCCGAATACGTGGAAGAAATGACGCGCGGAATCGAAAGCCAGTCGGCTTTGGACGGCTTGTTAAATACGGGAATTGATGCGGAAGAATCCGGCATATTTACGCAGGAAGGTAAAACCCGCATTTGGATTGACATGATAAAAACGAATTACTTCCCATTTCTGAAATGACGCTTTTTGGCAAAGAATTGCAAAAACGCATAAATTCGCTCGGACTTCCAGGCGGTTGCCGCAATAACATATCTAAAACGGGTTACAGCAATTTAGGAGGCGCGCCCACTGCAAATAAAAAGCCTGCGAAACGCGGCATTTTTATAATAGCGCGCTTGTTCGGAAAATTTTGGAGGCATTGCGGGCTTATAAAATTACGCAATGTTTCCGTTTTTTTGAAGGTTGTTTGCGCGGCGGCTCTAAAATTTCAGAAATTTATTCTCTATTTATTGAAGAACGCTTTTGCTAAAAACCATATATGCGCAAGGCGCACACTTGCCGCGATATGCATTCTTGCGCTCTCCGCTACAACTCCCTGCATAAACCTTTTTGGGGACACACATATAATCGAGAACGGCTCCTGCGAGATGGAAATAATCCTTCCCCAAAACGTGCACAAAGCCGACGCCGAGGCGGCAAATACCCTTGCTCGAGAGCTTGCCAAGCTTGCTTGCGGCGGAAATATAAAAGTCTCTTTTTTTGACGGCAACTCGCGGCCTAAAACAAAAATTTTTTTTAAGAAATGCGCAACCTCCCAGCCTCCGCAAGAGCTGTCGTCAATAAGGATAAAGTCGGATTCCGGAAATATAGAAATAGAATACCCCGATGAAAGACGCGCAATGAATGCCGTAGGAATCTTTCTGCGAAAATTTTGCGGCATAAGATTTTACGCTCCCGGCGAGCTTGGCACACACTTTGAAAAAAAGAAAAGCCTAAGTATCCCCGACGGAGAATCCGAATTTAAAGACGCATTTTTTTCGATAGGATTTTACGCGCCCACAAAAGACGCCAAGCGCAGAGGAGAAGTCGATAAATGGCTGAAACTAAACGGGGCACATTCAATAGGCGGCAATTTCTCGCACAACTTAAAAAATATTTTTGACGGAGAATTCAGGCGCAAACATCCGGAAATTTTGGCGCGCAACACCGACGGCTCAATAAAGTATCTTGCACAATATGACATTCTAAACCCCGCCGCGGCTGCACAAGCCGCGAAAAAAGCGGACGAATATTTTTTAGAATATCCGAAAGCCAAAATGTTTTCGGTAGGAATAGACGATTTTTCCGAGTTTGACGAACGCCCGCAGACTCTTTCGCGCAAAAGAGGATATTTTAGGGGATTTCCCGACTACTCGAACGCAGTATTTGAATTTTCGGCAAAGTCCGCAAAACTAATTGCACAAAAGCACCCATCAAAGCTCGTTGGCTGCATTGCATACTTGGCGTGCGAAAATCCCCCATCATTCACGCTTCCGGAAAACCTCGTTCCGTACTTTACGACAGACCGCGCGAACTACTTTGATGCAAAATACAAAGAACTCGATTTCAAGACGCTCGACGCCTGGGGAAAAACTGCAAAAACTTTTGGCATATACGACTACGCCTACGGCTCGCCCTATCCCTTCCCGAGGGAAATAGGCCCTGCGATTGCCGAAGGAATTGCGCGTGCGCACAAGGCTGGAGCGAGGGCATACTATGCGGAATTGAACCCTGTATATGCATACGACGCAAAAAAATGCGCGGAGATTTTTGCCGCGCTTGAAAACCCCGAAGACCCCGATGCCGCGAAAATTGCGGGAGAAGAATTTTATAAGAATTTTTACGGCGCGGCAGGAAAATACGTTAAAGATTTCTTCGATACCGCCCAAAACGCGCAATTTGCAAAGAGAGCCGCGCACGGCGACTCCGCGAGGTGGCTTGGGCTATTCAAGCTTGAAAGTTCCGCTGAAATTTTCGACGAATGCGACATTTCAGGAATGGAAAATTCATTGAGGCTTGCAAAAATATCGGCCGCCACCTCGGGAAATAAAAAATATTTAAAGCGGGTGGAGTCTCTCGAACTCGCATTCAATTTCGGCAAATTGTGCAATAGCGAGTACCGGCTAAAAAAGAAAATTTTTTACCGTCTAAACTCACGCGCACCTGCACAAGAGATAATGTCGCTAATGTCCGAACTTCGCGCCCTATCGGACAAAAAGCGCGACGCACTAAAAGCATGCGAAACTGGCGGCGCCTACCCCGCTGCAATGTTTACGGAGCTTTTATTTACAGACAACCTGAATCCTTCCATACAGGCTGCCCAATATTTGTTGTCAAAAGGCGTAGGTAAACGCGAGATTAGCGGTATTTTTACAGAGGAAGAAATAAAGATAGCATCGGCTGCAAATATAAAAAATTGCGCCGACGCATTTGGCGGGGACGGCGGTTTTGAAAATGTAGGCATGAACGGTGCAGATGAGCAAATCTTCCCAAAAGAGAAATGGATATTGTTTGAGTGCGACTACGACGGCGCAAAGATGAAAATATCAAAACGCGCCGCTCGAACGGGAAAATACGGTGCTGAGTTTGTCATGTGCGAAAACTCCGCAATTTCAAAGAGCCTAAAAGCAAATCCGGGAGAAATATTTGTTTTTGAAGGATACTACTGCGGACGAATAACTCCCGGTACCGCCTGCTACGCCACAATTGTATTTTTCGATAAAGGCGGAAAGTATTTAGGGCGCAAGTCCTCGCTCTTTAACGTCTCGGAAGGCGATAAATTCCTTAAATTTATCTGCGCGGCTATGGCCCCAGAGAATGCCGACTCTGCAATGGTTAGCCTATTTGCAAGCCGAATGAAAGGAGGAGATTTCCTATTTGTGGACGACCTTTCGCTAAAAATCATTCCATAAAATAAAAACATTTATAAAGAAGCAGAATCAAATTTACGAAACTGCCCAGTTTATTGCAAGCATCTACAAAAACCCCCGCCCCATAAGAAGCGGAGGTTTTTTATTATGCCAAACTGCGACTTTTTCAGGGCTACCTGCGCCTTTTAGACCTCATTCTAGCGTAAACAAGTGCGAGTAAACCACCCAGCGCGACCGCCTCCGCAGGTTCAGGAACTTGCGCAAACCCAACTTGCAGCGAATATCCGCTGTCCAGCGATTCCACCCATTTGAACACCACAATCCCGTTTTCTATACCCTCGGCGTAAAAGTCGGCGTTCGCGTCGTACGCGCCGTCGCTTAACAGCGTGTCGAGATTGAAGCCCGAAAGTTCGCCGGCTGTCAGTATTTCCGCCCAATATTCAACTGAATCAGCGCTTTCTGCCAAAATATAATTCTCCAAGTTCAGGGCATTACCACTTGCATCAGAAAAATCTACCGATATTTTTCCGCTCCCGGCCGCCTTTGTGAAGGTTTCGGTTATTATTATTTTATCGCCTACTTCCGTCTCCATTGGGTTATGGTTCGCAAAATTTTCGTACGCAAATCCGCCGCTCTCAAAATTCGCAGTCTTAAAATATGCAGTCCCTACCTGCAAAGAATCGTAGTGCCCGGCTCCAAATTTGCCGCCTTCCAGCGACAATGTCGCCAATCTATAATCCGCAGCTATCCGAGAATTATCCATAAAAAGCCGGCCGTTTTTCACAGTGTACGTCCCGCTCATGCGCCCTTGTATATCGGTTTTGGTTTGTACAGCTTGATATATTCTCTGTGTTCCTTCGCCGTCCATTGTCACATTCATTGTTGCATTTATGGCGGATATATCCGGTCGATTATTTCCGTCGTCAACTATCGCGCCAATGTATTGATAGTCTGTGCCAAGCGCATTTTTAAAAACTACTTCCGACGTAAATGATCCGCCTGAGCCGTTTGCTATTGTAAAGTCGCCATCTGTATTTTCTGCCACGAGCCCGCCCAATTCGAGCACGCCTGCCTTGTTAAACGTCACGTTGGAAAACCCCCACCCGTTTCGTTTTATATTCATAATCCCCTTAACCGCCATTTTATCAACCGTAAGATTTAGGAATGCCGCGCCATTTGCGCCGCTCACTCCGCAGCCTCCCAAGTTGACGTCTCCGATTACGTTGATTAATGAACTTGTTAGCCTCGAATCCCCGTATGAGAAGCTCAATGAAGTTTCTCTATATGAATCGTAAGTTCTTCCGCCGTAAACTTGCGTTCCGATATCGATATTGCCGATTGTTATCTCAACCGCCGCCGTACCCTCTTTATCGTCGAAAGAAGTTCCAAAAAACATTGTGCCGGCTTCGTCGCATATTTGTACAGACAGCGTATTATATATCTGAAAGTTTATCGGTACTCCCTGGTTTAAGAGCTCTTTTCCCAGATTTATTATTCCGTCATTGCCGGAAGATATGACATTGCCCACATATGTGTCTACTTGCGTCACCCACGATGTTGGGGTATATGTTGCAGTCCCTTTTGTTTTATAGAAAATTGCGGTATCTTCTTCGCCGATTGGGTGGGTAGTCGGTTGCGTTAGCGCTTCGTCCGAATACCATGCCTTGTCGCTTATAAAAATTGCAGAACTATTCCCAAAATATTTATCTGCCGAGTAGGCGGAGGATATAAAAGTTAACGCCATTAAACAAAAGGCGGAAGGGCGGATGAATTGGATTGTTTTCATAAAAATGCTTATAGCATATTTTATCATAAAGTCAAAGTTAATTAGCACTATTTACAAGCACCTGACTTCATTTTTCGCCATATAGCCCACTATTGTAATTATTTAGTTTCCCAACTGCAATTTCTGCCAATCATAATGAATTTTATTATTTTAAAACTAATTAAAAATATGCCTCATTGCGCACCCTAAATGCTTAAAGAAATATGCAAAAAATAAGTGCCGCCGAAACAAAAATGCGCGGATTTCGCGCGCTATTGGTCGGCAATTTTTTTTATCCAACAAAAAAATTAAAAATTTTCGTCGGCGTGCCTTTTAGGGAAACATATCCGCTCGACAGCCGATTCAAAGTCGTCGCAGCCGTCGAGAATTTCTATTTCGAGTTTTGTGTAATAGAACGGAATTTCTGCCGCATAGTTAGAGCGTATCCTGACAGCGTCCTTCTCGGTAGTCACAGCGAGCTTCGCGCCCGCCTCCGTCGATTTTCTAAAAAACTCGTCGAGTTCCGAATCCTCAAACCTGTGGTGGTCGAGAAACCGCTTTTTATAGACTATATCCGCCCCAAGGTCGGAAAGGAATTTCTCGAAACTTTCGGGAGCCGCAATCGCAGAAAAACACGATATCTTTACACCGTCCAATATGGACAGCGATTCCGGAACTCCGCTCGCAAAGTCCACAAGCCTCTCGGGGACATGCGCGCACTCGATTATTTCAACTGTCGGGTTGTATTTGCGTATCAAATGCTCAAGCTCCGGATCTTTGCGCCCGTCGGACTTTGTTATGAAAATATACGAAGCGCGCTTTAGGTGCGAAATAGGCTCGCGCAATATCCCGCGCGGCAGCATGGAACAATTCCCGAACGGATTGGTCTTGTCCACCAACAAAAGCTGTATTTGCCCCCTTAAAGGCAAGTATTGGAATCCGTCGTCAAGGATTAGCGTATCCGCCCCAAAATGCGAAACCGCATAATGCCCCGCCTTCACCCTGTTTTTATCCACTATCACAACAACTCCCGGCAAATTGCGCGCCAACATATACGGTTCGTCGCCGGCGTGCTCGGAGTCGAGCAAAACTTTATGCCCGTCGGACACTACTTTTGGAGGAGGCGGCTCACCGTGCGTAATCCATCTTGCAAACCTCGTAAACACGCTTTCCGATTTGCTCTTGTACCCGCGGCTCAATATCGCAACCTTCCTTCCGCGCTCCGAAAGCGACCGCGCAAATTTCTCGACTATCGGCGTTTTTCCGGTGCCGCCCACTGTGAGATTTCCGACGACCACCACCGTGCAACCCAGCGGGAAGTCGCGCAATATCCGGGAGTCGTACATCTTGTGCCTCAGCCTTACTATTCCGGAAAAAATGAACGACAACCCTTTCAAAAAGGCGGCATAAATCCCTACCCAGAAACCGTCGCGGCGGTCGTATATGACGTCGGCGGTCATATGCACAAAATCTTCGGCGTCGCGTTTTAGGCGCCGTTTTAGTCTGTCTATAAAATTCACTATCTATAAATCCCTAACGTTTGGCCGGAATGCTACCCGTCGTTTTCTTTGTCGAGCTCGGCCCATGCGGCCTCTTCTGCCCGCTGCTTTTTTATATCCGCGCACTTTTGGAGCAGCGCCTTCTTCTCCGATTCAAGCTTCTGCTCAGACATCGGATTCGACCTTGTTGACGATTCAAATATTGCAAACGCCTTTTTTGCCCCTTCGTCGTCCAGCTCCTCAACAAACATCTCTATGAGCGGCTCGGCTATCTTGTCGTACGCCAAATCCGCAGAACCGGACGAAGCGCGCATTATTTCGGAGTACAGGGGGAAAATGTCTGACTTCTTTTTTAAGCCTCTAAAATAGCTCTTTATCTCGTCCCCAAAAAGATGCAGCGCAAGCACCGGATCTGATTTTACTATATTGCGCATTTCCGCTATCAAAATTCTCGAAGCCTCCTTCGGGTTTCTGCGCGACAAATTCGCCCTGAACATTCCCATTATTTCTATGCACTTTTCGGGATACCTCCTGAACGCCTCATACGCCTTTCTCCAATGGGAGTCGAGCTCCGTCGTGCTCGCCCCAAAGCGCGCGCGCGCCATTATATATTGAACATACGCCTTCCAGTTCTCGACATTCGCCTTCTTGGATTTGTCCGCAAAATACGCGCTTTCATTGTACTTGCCGTCCTCGTAGAGAATCTCGGAAATCCTCAAATACACTAAGGAATACATGCTGTTCATGTTGGCGGCATGCCTTCGCTCCAGCATATTCAGGTCGTACATCTGTATTGGCTTCCACGTCTGCGGGTTTATCGGGCGGTCAAACGCGGCAGCCGCAGCTCTGGGATCCCTGCCCACGTCATACTTCCACACTCCCGCGCGCGCCATGTACGCAAACCACGCAGTTCCCACGTCCTTTTCGTTGGTCGGGCTGCGGTATGAAAAATATACGCACGGTATGCCGTTGGCGTTTGCAGTGCGCCATGCGCAATATACCTTGTCTATCGGCAGCCCTCCGCGCTTTTTTATATTTTCCGGCGTGTAGGGGACGTCCTCGGGCCACGGCTGGTACACTCCGAGCAGAATTCTTGACGTATCCGTTTTTATTGAAGTCGCGAGCTTCTCGATTGAGTACGGCGCAACATTCGGGTTTCGCAGCCCTTTGAGCTCGTCCATCGGCCCCCCGACGCCCATCACCCATATCAGCTCACCGACTGTCAGTTTTTCAAGCGGAAAGTTAAGCTTGTCGGAGCTCTCTGAAAAATAAAAAAATATCTCGGTCGGAACCTTCATTTGCGTCGGATTCGACGGCACATTGCACTCCGGCCATTCGAGCGGCGGAGGGGTGTCGTATATCAGCGCAAGCGCATATGCGGCCCTTATAAATTTTTTAAATTGGGCAGGATACAGCGAATACACGGAAGTCAAAATCTCGCACGCACCGCCAAACTTGTCGGAAGGCGTCGAGGTCTCGTAGAAATCGAAAAACGACGGCAAATCTTCGAGTATTGCCTTTTTAAGCTCAAACGGCATTTCCTCGCCGTGCTCTGCGAACATTTTCGCCGCATACCCCGTATATATCCACGACGCGGATTCATCATACAGCTGTTTTTTGAAATACTCGACGGCGGTCTTTTTTGAACGCTCCGCAAGCGCCTTCCACCCCTCCGGATTATCCGACTTCGCAAGCCCGTCGTAGTCCGCCTTTGACAGCGGACTAATCGGAAATTTTGGGAGATCGGGCAAGGACTGGGCGCGGGCGCTTATCGTTAAGACAATCGCGGCAAAGATTATGGGTATTATTTTCCAAACGTTCGTCATTGTGCTAAAAAGTTCCCAATTTGTATAGATGCGTTCGCCCCATTACAAGTTTTTTTCTAATACGGCGGATAAACAAGCGGCGTGTTCCCCGACGCATCAGAAGCCGCGCCAAACTCAAGCGCAAAACAAGTTTGCCGTATTGCATGACCTTAAATTAGTGGGATTACAGCAATACTTTCCGCTAACAAAAAGGAATCGGCGACACAGATAAAAAAAACTCCCGCAGTGTTGCAAGAGTTGTTGCGCATATATCAATGCGAAGCATGCCGGTTGGGCGAAGACGATTTTCTGCGGTAGGAAGTCCGCCATTTTTCGCGATGGTTCATAATCCAATCGAGGAGGGCCTTGTCGTAACCTATATCGTGCCCGGCCTTTTCGGATTCGAGCCATTTGTGCTTCATTATCTCCTCTCGTTCGGCAAGAAATTCCTTATATACATCGGATCTTTTGAGCGCGATGTCGCTTATGGAATCTGGTTTTGCCTTTGTGCGTCTCATAAAAAATGCTAAGAAATTGCCTTTCTTTTTGAAGAGATTGCCCCGCCTTTTCTCTTTTTTCAACTAAAATTTTCTTGAAAAAACGCCTTCTCAAAAACAGCATAAAATTATGATGGATTCCTTTGAAACGCCAATGGTTCTGTCGCTTCTGGTATGCGACACCGTAATTACTGACGCTCAGAGCGGAAAGAAAACGCTCGTAGGATTATTCAACTCGGTCGGGGCAGTCCGCTATCCGTACATTATTCCGCGATTTTTTATTTTTGCGTCGATTACAAACGGCAACGGAGTCTTGAATTTTAGCGTGCGCCTCAAAGCCGGAAACGGCGATACCGTCTTCGACCTCCCCGGGAAAATACCTTTCAACACGCCTCTCGACACTCCCGAGATGGTTTTCGACATACAGAATCTCGTTATAAAAGCTCCGGGAACGTACGAGCTTCAATTAATGTACAACGACGTACCGATAGCGTCTCGGATTCTGACATTCAGGCAGATACAGCCTAAAAAATCCCCTGCGCAAGAATAAACAATGCTTATAAGAACCGTAAAAATATTGGCGGCAGCGGCGCTTTTTTCGGCAAATTGCTTAGCCGCCGGACAGTCAATCGAAAGGGACATTCCCTACACGCATTCGCCCGACGAATACGCCGCCCAAAGGTGCAAGCTCGACGTCAAATACGACAAGGGCCAGAGCGGTAAGCGGGTGCTCGTATGGTTTCACGGCGGCGGCATTACATCGGGCAACAAGCACTTTCCGAAAAACGTCTCAAATGACTTTGTGATAGTTGCGGCAAATTACAGGCTCTCCCCGAAATCCGACGCAAAAAATGCGATTGATGACGCCGCAGACGCCATTGCGTGGACTTTCAAAAATATCGAAAAATTTGGCGGCGACCCGAAAAAAATCTTTATTAGCGGACACTCCGCCGGCGCCTATTTGTGCGGCATGGTTGCCTTCAACCCGCGATACCTAAAAGAACGTGGCATAAAAAATACCGACATTGCCGGCACAATACTCGTAAGCGGCCAGACAACGACGCACTTCCGCGTCCGCGCCGACTCCGGCGACAAGACGAGCAGCCTAAAACCCAAAATTGACGAATTCGCAATTCTCGGCAACCTCGACAATCCAATTCCACCCCTCTGCATAGTTTTAGGAGACCGCAAAATCGAGTTTCCTGAAAGGGTGGAAGAAAATCTTCTGCTCGCCGCGGCCGTAAAAAAATTGAAGCTTACCGACACCATTGAATTGTACGAGCTGCAAGGGCTCGATCACGTTCAGGTTGGGAACCCCGCCGGATTTATAATCGATAGATTCTCCAAAAAGATTTCCGAAAAATCCAAATAGAATTTTTTTTAGTTTGCGGAACTTTAAAACGCCTTTGCCATTTGCGCTTTGGCAATTAACGCGGGTTTGTCGGGTACATACAAAAGCGAGCGTGGCATTGCGGCATTCCTTCTTGCGGGTTGCGTATTCAACTATCTCTCGCAAAGAATGCAGGGGCATTTTTATTGGAAATTATAAAAGAATCACCCTACGCAACTATCCTTAAAAACTCAAATGCACTACAAAAAATAAACCTTCTGCGCCTGTAAATTGAAAACTATTTTGGGCACCTCCCAACATTGGCAAATCATATTTTTTATTTAGATTATTTTTTTACAAGCGCGCGTTTTTTAAGAGCTTTTTGAATCAATTTCGCTCTCTATAAATTGCCTATTTTATTTGTGCAACAAGAGCATTTTCATAGCCTTTATTTTTAGGTCCGCAGATTATTCTGCCTTGCGCATAGCAAAGCTCTCGGCTTATCCCAAGCTGCGCAATTATTGCTGTATTAAATGCAATATTTTTAACGCACACCATTGTGGGTATTTTACAATCCTAATTTATTTAAAAATTGCATAAACAAACGCTTCAACCGCCGCATGCCTAATGCGATTCCACCCATTCGCAATCTGGCAAACTACATACATAATATTTTTTTAAGCGCAAACTCGCATTAAAAAATCGCGGACAAAACTTGCGCTCAAAATCCCCGCAAAAAATGCGGCTAAATAATAAAAGCTACACTGACTGCGCAACGCCGCCGCTAATGCGCACGCATTTTGATGTCCTGCGGGCAAAATCGGGATTGTGCGTTATCAATATCAGCGACGCCCTTCCGCTGCCGCAAAGCGACAACAACATCTCCATTACAGACTCTCCCGTCTTTTCGTCGAGATTCCCCGTCGGCTCGTCGGCGAGTATTACCGACGGATTATTCATCAATGCCCGCGCGACCGCCACCCTCTGTTTTTCGCCTCCCGACAGCTGCGACGGCAGATGTTTCATTCTCCCGCCAAGCCCCGTAAACTCGAGCAGCTCCTCAGCCCGCGCCCTCGACTTGCGCCTATCGTAAATTCCCGCTATTCTCGCCGCAAATTCGACGTTTTCCCTGGCGTTCAGCTCGGGAATTAAGCAGCAGTTTTGGAATACAAATCCCATAAATCTGGCGCGCAGCGCCGCCTGTTTTGAGTTTGACAGCAAATCTATCCTACGGCCGTCCCACAGAACTTCTCCGCTGTCGGGAGATTCAAGCCCGGCTATTATGTTTAGGAAAGTCGTCTTTCCCGCCCCGCTCTCTCCGCATATGCTGACGCTCTCGTTCTCGCAAACGTCGAGCGACGCCCCTTTCAATACCTCCGTAAGCCCTCCGCCGGGAGACTTGAAAGCCTTGCGTATTTCGACCGCGGAAAGTATTTTGCCGTTTGCGCTATTCATTTCGCATTGCCTCCGATGCTTTAAGGCGCGCAGCGCGTATAGCCGGCAGAAAGCCCGCCAATGTACACAACACTATCGAAAATCCGCACGCCCAAAGGGCGTCTTTAAGTTCGTATTTCACCGGCAGGCGCGCAAAGTGGTAAAATTCGATTAGCGCCTCGCGCCCCACTATAAACTCGGCAATCGGCGCGCGGAAATGCAACAGAAGAAACGTTAGCAACAGCCCCAATATCGAGCCGAAAAGCCCTATCGCAAATCCCTGGAAGCAATACGTTGCCGCAATTTGCAGCGGCCTCGCCCCCATCGCCGCGCTGAGCCCTATCTCGCGCGTCTTGCGCAACACCGAAGTGTACAGCGATATGCATATCGAAAACGACGCCACCAATATTATCAAAAATATTATAAGCGACATCATCACCTTTTCCATTTTTATCACGCGCAAGAACGCCTCATTCGCCCCGAGCCACGTTGTCACATAATAGCTTCGCGGAACAATATCCTCGTCCACAAGTTTTTTGGCAAACGCCTCGGCGGAATCCTTCGCCGACTCTTTTAGCCTTATCGCAATGGAGTGGGAGCCGTCTCCAAGATTGTACAAGTCGCGCATTCTGCGAAGCGACACGAGAGCTATGTTTGAGTCCACCTGCGAATAGTCTGTCGCAAGTAGCCCCACGACGTCGAGAGATGCCGCCATCGGAACTTCGTCCCTTTTTATTTTGTCGAGCATCGTGGGCGAGAACACGTCCACCTTGTCGCCGACCCCAGCGCCAACGGAAGCTGCGAGCCTCTGGCCTAATATTATGGAATCGTCGTCGAGATCGTCTATCGAGCCCATTCTGACGAATTTTTTTTCCCGTATAGGCAAAGCACATTCTCCGCTTATTGTGTCGTAGCTGCGAAGCATTGGAAACACCGGGACGTTGTTTACCACCATCATCACAGGCCCCTGCGCCACAAACTCCACGCTTTCGACCTCCGGCATGGATTTTAGCCGCTCTTTCAAGGTTTCAAGCGAGTGCATCGGGCGACCGTAATTGCGTATGATTACATCGCCCGTAGTATCGCGCAATTTGAGCGATATCTCGGAATGGAAACCGTTCATTACGCTCTGCGTGCCGAAAAGCCCAAGCACACCGAGCGCCACACCAAGCAGCGACACCGCCGCAAAAAACGACACTACTTTCCCAGTGGGAAATAGCTGTTTTAGCGCGATATAAAGCCACCACTTCATCGACTTATTCCGGCTTCAAAGACGGGAACAATATCGTGTCTCTTATGTTGGCGGCGCCGGTGAGGAGTATTATGAGCCTGTCTATGCCTATGCCCATTCCGCCGGCAGGGGGCATTCCGTATTCGAGCGCCGTGAGGAAGTCCTCGTCCAGCTTTTGGCGCTCCTCGCCGACCTGCGCCTCGAACATTTCGCGCTGGATTAGCGGATCGTTCTGCTCGGAGTAGGCGGGTGCTATTTCCTGCCCGTTTATGCAGAGTTCAAAGACGTCCAATACCCTTCCGTCCTGCTGGTTTATTTTGGCAAGCGGGCAAAGCTCGCGGGGGACGTTCATGACAAAAGTGGGCTGGATAAGATTCGGCTCCACAAGGCGCCCATAGAGATCGTCGGTTATCTCGTGGTGTTCTTTTGAAACGTCGGTTTCCACTCCCAATTTCGTCGCTATTGCAACCTTCTGCTCTTTTGAGAGCTCGAACCAATCCGGTGCGCCGGAAGCCTCGCAGACAAGCTCCATATAAGTCGCCTTCCGCCATTCTCCGCCGAGATCTATTGTTCCGCCGTCGGCGCGGTTTATGACTGTCGTGCCGAGCACGTTCTCGCATATTGAGGATATCAGCGAGCGTATAAGCTCCATCATTCCGATGTGGTCGGAATACGCCTGATAAACTTCAAGCATGGTAAACTCCGGATTATGCCTGCGGTCGAGCCCCTCGTTGCGGAATACCCTGCCCATTTCAAACACTTTGTCGAACCCTCCGACAAGCATTCTTTTCAGGTAGAGTTCAAGCGCTATGCGCAAGTAGAAATCGCGGTCGAGCGCGTTCATATGCGTTATGAACGGGCGCGCGGCGGCGCCGCCTGCGACATTGTGCAGCACGGGAGTCTCAACCTCCACAAAGCCCCTCGACCAGAAGAACTCGCGTATCTGGCGCTGAATCCGCGTGCGCAACATAAATCTGCGCCTCGAATCGTCGTTGACAATCAAATCGAGGTATCTTTGGCGGTATATCTGCTCGCTGTCGGTGAGTCCGTGCCATTTTTCAGGCAACGGGCGCAGGCTCTTTGCGAGTATCTTAAAGTCGTTTACGCGCACGGTTATCTCGCCGGTCTTTGTCTTAAAAAGTTTTCCCTTGGCGCCGATTATGTCGCCTATGTCGAGAAATTTTTTGAACCAGTCGTTGTAAACTCCTTCGGGGAGACCGTCGCGCGCGAAGTACAGCTGTATAACGCCGTCTCTATCCTTTATCTTAACAAAACTCGCTTTTCCCATGAGGCGGAAAACCATAACCCTCCCGGCAACGCTTACTTCGTGCTCCGAATTTTCGCCTTCGGGCGTGGATTCGTCGAACGACTCCACCGCCTCTTTTGACGTGTGGGTTTGTTTCCAATTCTGGCGGAAGGGATCGTACCCAAGCGTGCGCATTGCGTCGAGCTTGCCTTTTCTTACCGCAAACAAATCGTGCGAGTTGTCTTCTTTTGTATTTATTTCTTGGCTCATTATGCGAAAAATTATTTAGAGAGTCTTTCACATCGCTTCCGCATTCGCAACATTATTATTTGCGGCTGCGGCTGATATTTTACGCGCTCATGCCCTTTGCCCAGTTTATTTTAAAAATAAATTTTATATCCAAAAGATTTTCCCGCACTCCCACCCAAAAAAAATCTATTTGCCGCATAACAAAAAAGCTTTTGCGCGCTAAAAGCCCACCGTTTTGCAATAAAATAAAACTTTTAGGAAATCGGCAGAGAGATAGATTTTTTTGTCGCGCAAAACAAAAAGAAAATTTTTTCACCGCAAAGAACACTCATTCCCACAGCCGCCGCAGATTTACCCCGCGCGCAAGAACAACGCATTCACGCCAAGAATCGGCGGCGCGTTGAAAAACTCGCAAAAAACTGTGCAAAATTTTTTATAAAAAAGCGCAAGCCTCCCAATCGAAAGTAGATTCTACACAAATCCTCAAATCATTTCCCCCACGCAGGAAAACTAAAAAAATCCGCCTGCACTCCAAATAAAAACGGCATACGCTTTTTCTAATCCATCGCTTTTATTATTTTAATTTTATGCCGAACTCCTTTTTTTGAGTCGCGCTAAACTTTTTTAACAAAAAAAAAAGCGCCGTCCCAAGAGTGGGACAAGCGCCTTGTAAAGCCGCATGCGTTCCCGCGCAAAGCGGCTGTTAAAGAATTTTATTAGAAGCCCTGCGCGAGCATCGCCGCGGCAACCTTCTTGAATCCGGCAATGTTGGCGCCGTTCATATAGTTTCCGGGCGTTCCGTATTCGGCTGCCGCTTCGAGGGCGTTCTTGTGGATGCTCCTCATGATGTTGTGGAGCTTTTCGTCAACCTCTTCGCGAGTCCAGCTCAAGCGTATAGCGTTCTGCGACATTTCAAGGCCGCTCGTCGCAACACCGCCCGCATTGGACGCCTTGCCGGGAGCGTAGAGAATGCCCGCCTGCATGTACGTTTCGATGGCTTCGGGGGTTGAAGGCATATTCGCGCCTTCGGAAACGCATATGCAGCCGTTTTCGATAAGAGCCTTTGCGTTGTCGCCGTCGATTTCGTTCTGGGTCGCGGACGGAAGAGCAATCTCGGCCTTCACCAATCCCCACGGACGTTTTCCTTCGTAGTACTTGGCGGTCGGGTATTTCTTGACGTATTCGCTCATGCGGCCTCTCTTGACGTTTTTAAGATCCATAACGTATGCGAGCTTTTCCGCGTCGAAGCCGTCGGAGTCGATAACCGTGCCGTTGGAGTCGGACATCGAAAGCGGTTTTGCGCCGAGCTGAATGAGCTTTTCGACAGTGTATTGCGCAACATTTCCGGAGCCGGATACGAGAACATTTTTGCCTTCGACCGAGTCGCCCTTTGTCGCGAGCATTTCCTGGGCGAAGTATACGTTGCCGTAGCCAGTCGCTTCGGGACGAATCAAGCTTCCGCCCCATTCGAGGCCCTTGCCCGTGAGAACGCTGTCATAAGAATTCTTGCAGCGCTTGTATTGTCCGAAGAGGTAGCCTATTTCGCGGCCGCCCACGCCGATGTCGCCGGCGGGAACGTCGGTATTGGGGCCGATGTGGCGATAGAGCTCGCGCATAAAGGAGTTGCAGAAGTTGCGGACTTCGTTGTCGCTTTTTCCCTTCGGGTCGAAGTCGGAACCGCCTTTGCCGCCGCCCATGGGCAGGGTCGTGAGGGAGTTCTTAAATACCTGTTCAAAACCGAGGAATTTGAGAATGCCGAGGTTTACAGACGGGTGGAAGCGCAGACCGCCCTTGTAGGGGCCTATGGCGCTATTGAATTGTACGCGGTAGCCTTGGTTTACATGTATCTCACCCTTGTCGTCCGCCCACGGAACTTGGAAGAGTATTACTCTTTCGGGAACGACCATTCTTTCGAGAATTTTATTCTGTTCGTAAACCGGATCGGCGTCGAGAACGGCAGTCAGAGACGAAAGAACTTCTTCCGCCGCTTGGAGGAATTCTTTTTCCCAGGGCTGCTTGGCTTTCAGTTCGCCGAGAACTTTTTGCACATACTTATTCATGATATATTTCCTTTTGGTTGACTTAAATAAAAAAACAATGCTGCAAAAATTGCAAAAAACTGCTTTTGCGTCAACAAACTTTCCTTAAAAACGGGCATTTATTACATTTTTGTACATTTTTCTGAGACTTATTTAAATCTTTTGGGCTAAAATTTTCAATAAAAGGCTAAAAAATACATTTTTGTACATTTTTCCCGCGTTTTAATTCGCAAAAAAGCCCAAATATCGCATGCAAAGCGCATAGCATCAGGGTGTTCAGGCCAGAATTGTCTTGACTAAATGTTATTAAAAATCGACAAATATTTATTACTATGTTAGCGCGACAAAGACAAAGACTCATTCTCAATATGCTCGAGAATTCCCCCAGCCTTAGAACTATCGAGCTTGCCAAATACTTTGACGTCACCGACGAAACCATACGCAGAGACCTCGAAACTCTCGACGCTGAAAACAAGCTTATCAGAACCCACGGCGGGGCGCTTAGAATCGAGAAGCGTTCGGCAGAGCTGCCCCTGCAAAAGCGCCTAAACGAAAACCGCGCCGCAAAACAGGAAATAGCAAAAAAAGCCATAGGGCTGGTATCGCCATCGGACACGATATTTCTCGATGCAAGCTCCACAGTGTTAACTTTTGCTGAATCGCTACCAGACATAAAAATAACCGTCATAACAAACGCCCACGACTGCGTAGTTCCGCTTATGTCGAAGGACAATATCGACGTAATCACAACCGGCGGAAAGCTCGACAGGGTAAGCCACAGCTACTGCGGCATATCCGCCCTTTCGCTCATGAAGCGCTTCTCGATTGACAAGGCGTTCTTTTCATGCAACGGGCTGGATCTCGAGCGCGGCGCAAGCGAAGTAGCCGAAATACACGCAGAGTTCAAAGAAAATTCGCTGTCAATCTGCCGCGAAAAAATCCTCCTCTGCGACTCCTCAAAATTCGGCGTTCAGAGCCTGCGTTTTTTCTGCGACATAAACTCTATCGACACTGTAATAACCGATTCTGCCGCCGACCCCGACTTTCTCGACAAGCTGCGCAAATCCGGAATCAACGTCATCTAATTGAAGCCTAAAAAACCTTTAAAATATGCGGCGCGCAGGCTCGAGCGCGCCGTTTTTTATCGCCCGATTTCCGCGCGCGGCAGACGACCGCCTAAAAACAATTTTTTCAATTAAGTTCAGCCGCCTATGTTTGCAAAAGCGGAGCGAATTTTCCATTTATTTTAATTTGCAAGAGCGCGAGGAAAATACATTGGCATTGCAAAACATATTGCGCGCAAATAGATTTATCGGATCTTGCGTCAAAGCGCGCAGAAGTAAAAATTTTAGCGCAACTATGCAAAATGCAAAAGAGCCACCACTGTTAAAAAGCGCGCGCCCAAACTGAAATTCGAGCAGGCGTAAGCCGGCAGAGCCATTTCAGATTAAGCGCGAGGATATTTTTTAATCCGAAATCTCAAACAAAGCCGTGTCCGGAGAGGCGAAGTCGTATTCGAACGAATCGGCATTTTCAACAACAGTCTTACCGCTATACAACTCTTTTACTATTCCGGCTTTCTTTGGCAGGTGCACTTTTTTGAGTCCGCCCTCCTTCACATGCACTGCAACAAGTTTTCCGTTTGAGTACACGGGCAAGGGCTCGTCCGTATATATATGGACACCGGCTTCGCGGGCCAATCTCATTATGGAATTCTTGTCAAAGTCCGTAATACTTCCGCCATATACGCTTTTCCAGCCGCCCATGTCCTTTTCGGACACACCTTTGGTCTTGTACTTAAAGCCCGTTAGCTTCTCGACATTTGCGGGGTCTGCGCGCGCGCCGTCCGACATTCCCGCGGCGTCCATAAACACGACAGTCCTACCCGAATTCATCACTCGATTTTCCAATATCTTCCGCTTTTCTGGGGTTATTGAATATCCCCACGGGAAGACTGCCATTTTATATTTTGAGAAATCCAGATTTTCAATGTCGTCGAAAAGAATATAATCAAACGGAGCTCCGCATGAATAAAGCGCTTTAATCATGCGCTCGATTTTCAAGGGATTTTTCATATAAAAAGCGCTGTCCGGATCGATTACCATTACTATCTCCGCGCGGTAGTCGAGCGGGGCGTCCTTGTACTTTTCCCATATTTCGTAGGATTTGCCTACGAGCTCCATTGTCTCGGGAGTCTTAAAAATCCCGCCCCACATGTCAAAGCACCAAAGGGAATTCCCCATTACCGCCGCCAAAGAAAACTCCCTCTTTAAAATCGCGTTTGTCTCGGCTTGGTTTTTTGCGCCCGATGCGTGTATCCCCCCTATTTGAACATATGGGGAAAGCTTGCCGTTGTACGTGTGCGTTCTATGGTCTATTTCCTGAAACCAGTGCTTGCCGTAAAGGTCAACCGACTTCCGCGGCGACGATATTCCGCCGCCAAGCCCTATGTCGCGGTTAAAATATCCGCCGGGGCTGCCAACGAAGTCAACCGACTTCGACGCGAACGTTCTCGAATTGTCCAGCTTGCCGTACAGGCGCAATGGTATAAATCCGCAAAATGCGCCAACCTGCTTTTTATCGCCCACTATTTTTTTTACCTCGCCGAGAAATTCATCGACTCCGTCGGAAATCAGCTCTTCGAGAAATCTCGAATACTCGGCTTCCGCGCGCTGGGTCTTAGGGTCGAAGTAATTTCCGTCGATTGCGGGGGAGTCCATGCGCTCGCGGCTGGGAACTTCCCACTTTGGAAAACCGTTTTTATTCAGCCATCTATACCATGCATTGCGCTTTGGGACATTCGCGTATCCCTGAGAGTTGCAGTACCATTCGCTCGTGCCACCGCCGGCCACTATGTACGACACTATCCTGTCTCCGTACTTTTCCTCCATGTGCAGCACGTAGGCGCGGAGCATTTTTTTCGTGATGTTTTTCCATTCCGGAATACACAGCGCATTTGAAATATGCTGGTAGCTGTCGCCGCCAAAACCATATTTCTTATCGAGCCTGCGGACGAGCCACAAGGGGCTGTTTATATCTACCATGCAAATGAAACGGGCGTTCGGGTTGGCTTTTAGGACGACGTCGAACTGCGCGTCAACATTTTCCCAAAGGTACGTCTCGTCCCACACCCAGAAGGGGGGAAATTTACAATAGGGTTCCCCGAGGCTGTTAAAAGAGTTCGACGGCATAACGGCGTAAAGATTGACACCTATGTCGGCAAACTGCTTCATCGCCTCGGTTTCAGGCCAGAAAGAACGGTACGCAAAAAACTTTCCTGCAACGCCCGCGTGGGCGCACAGAGCCAAAACGGCTGAAAATAAAACTATTAAGAGTTTATTCACAGCAATTAAAATATTTTTAAATTTAGAGACTAACCTACGATTAAAAGAACGCGAAAGTTTTTTACTTGGAAAGATGCAGGAGGTCTTTTACCCGACGCAGACTTTGCGCGCAACATCAGAACAACCTCCCGACGAAACGGCAGACAGCGGCGCGCTATTTGCAGAGCCTTTTTATGTCGTCTTCAGCACCTTTAAAATGTTCAGATATTATTTTGGACCTAAGCTGAGAGTCGCCCCTATCGACTATGAATATTTTATCGGATTCGTTCCCGAGCACCTTGCGCATTTTATCAATCCCACCTTCTTCGTCCGCGAATACAGCGTCCTGCGGCTGCCATCTGTTAAAGAGCAGATATTGGTCCTTAAATACGTAAAAAGTATTCTCCGACATCTCCGCCGTGCAGTACTGGTTGCAATATGCGCTCGACCCCCAGAAGAAATTTTTATTTATCGACAGGCCTGTTATTGGTTTGCGCTCGTAAGAAAGCAATGCGGCATCGCGCGTCTCGGGGGTTGAGAATTCGTTTTCGCCCATTTCGAAGCACCTGTTTGAAGAAAATTCGCAGTCGGAATATTTTGCGGTTCCCTCTTTGGAGCGAATAAAATGCTCAAACGCCTGGCGGCAATGTATAAAAGTGTTGCCGATGAATTTCACGTTTTCGATAAGCATGTCGCCGCTTGCGATTCCCTGTATGGTCGAGCCACAGTCGTATGTTCTCGACACCGTGCAGCCCTCCACAAGATTGTTTGAGCACGGCCGCTTGTCCGACACCCAAAACTCAAAGCCGTTTCCGAGGCGAACCCAATGGGCATACCCAAGCTGGACAGACCCGCCTATTATATCTACGCGCATATTTTTAAATTTGCAGTTCCATGCCCTCGCAATGCCGTGGACGCCAAACCCCGTCACCGCAACGGAGTCCACTTCGCAGTTCTCGAGGTTTGTGACGCCCGTGCCGTATGTTGAGAATGCAATCTTCGCCCCTCCCGACGAAGGATTGCCTTTTGAGCGGAAGTAAAGATAGCGGAAATTTTCCTTCTTATCTTGAACATTTACGCGGTTGACATCTCCCGATACCCAGAAGTCGCCGTATGAGTTGAGCTGGTTGTACCTGCATACGAGGTGCCCATAAAGCTTGTCGGAAGACATATCGTAAACGGCTCCAATATTATTGGCTTTTCCCTCCGCAAAATAACCGTCAAAATTCTCTGGTTTTGTGAGGTCTATGCGCCATACATCGTTTGGCTGGCGCTCCCATGCGTCGGGATTTTTTACGATTTTAAAGCCGCTTATGACAGGCATTGGGCCTTCGCCGTACGCGGATATTTTGCAGTTTTTAAACTTGGTAATGGGCCCGTAAAAAACGTCACCGCGCTTTAAGTATATCTCGGAATTTTCCTTTGGGGCGGCGGCGATTGTTTTTAGCGGCGCCGCCTGCGAACCATCGTTAGAGTCATCGCCGCCCGATGAGGATATATAGTACGCTCTCCCGAAAGCTGCGGCCGAAAGAATGGACAAAAACGCGAATGCAAATAATTTTCTCATATATAAATCCCCCTAAATATTTTATGCTAAGAACTTTTTTAGGTTAACATATACGCGCTTATTGTGGAAGTAAAAAAGTTCCGCAAAAAAATAAACCTTCCATATAAAAAGGCATAATCACTGTATTTTTGCATACCGTTATGCGCCGTGAAAATTTTATTGTGTCCAACAAAAACTTTTGCGCTGTGTAGGGCGCGCAAATTTACAATATAAACATTCAGCTTGGCATACCGACTTCTATAAAGAGATTTTTTATCCGCAAGCCTCGATATCATTTCAAGAGTTCCCCCATAAGAAAATTCCGCGAGGAAAAATACCGGTATTTTTAGAGGCGTTAACAAAAATTCCCGCGCTTTTACATACATCATTGGAAGAAAAATATTGACCGCAAAAAGTTAGTGCGTTAACTCTAAGGAAAGAAACGAACAATATTCATAAATGCAATGAAAAGAATAATACTCATATTTTGCGCATGCGCCCTTTGCGTCGTGGCGTCGGCAGAACCCAAAAGCACGGTAGAACGAAGAAAGCCGCTGACTGCAAATGTCGGGATAGTCGGCGTCGGGCTCGATACATATTGGAAACAATTTGAAGGCCTTAAAGACGTAATGCTCAAAAAACTCGATACGTTTGAAAATAAAATCAAATCCAACGGCGTAAAAACATTTTCTTTCGGGCTTGTCGATAACGCTGAAAGCGCGCGCAAGACACTCGACGAAATCAAGCGGTCGAACCTCGACCTTCTCTTTGTCGATATGGTGACTTACGCAACCTCGGCGACTTTTGCGGCAATGGCAAAAGAACTTACCATTCCGATAGTTTTGGTGGCCTTGCAGCCGCAAAGCGCAATGCCGTACGAAAAAGCGACGACATTTATACAGCTGTGCAACGACGATTTGTGCGCAGTTCCTGAATTTGCGGACGTCGCCGTGCGCATGGGAAACCCCGTGGACGATATTATAATAGGAATGCGCGAGGGCGATAAACTCGCAGACGCGGAAATTTCAAAATGGTGCTCGGTTGCAAAGGTTTTGCACGACTTGCGCTATGCCCGCATAGGGTTAATGGGTCACGTATTGGAAGCGATGTACGATATGCAGACCGACCCAACAGCAGTCGCCGCCACATTCGGCTGCCATGTCGCAGTTTGCGAGCCCGACGAAATTTTAAAGCATTATCTCGCCGACGATAAAGACGCAGTCGAAGCTATGAAAAAGCGGATTCTCTCATTTTTCGACACCCCGGATCCCGTATCAGACCCAATCACCCAAAAGCTTACAGACAAGGATCTCGATGTCGCGGCGAGGGCGGCTGTTGCCCTTGAAAAGTTCGCGGCCGACAGGAAGCTCGACGGGCTCGCATACTATTACGAAGCCCTTCCCGGCTCCAAAATGCGCGAGCTCGTCACAAACCTGATAGTGGGCAATTCGCTTCTCACCGCCGCCGGATTCCCAATGTGCGGGGAATTTGACATCAAAAATTGCATTGCAATGATGATAATGGACAGGCTCGAAATAGGCGGAAGCTTTGCCGAATTTCACCCGATAGACTTCAACAAAGGGACAGTTCTTGTCGGGCATGACGGCCCCCACCATCTAAATATTGCCGACGGCAAGCCCGTGTTGAGGTCATTAAAAAAATACCACGGCAAGCCTGGAGCGGGCGCGGGAGTTGAGTTCAAGATTAAGGAAGGGTCCATTACCATACTCTCAATAGGCGTAAAAGCCGACGGAAAATTTAAATTTATAGTGGCTGAAGGAGAGTCTGTTGCGGGAGCCATTCCGCCCACGGGGAATACAAACACCCACGCTAAGTTTAAGCCTGATATTCGCACATTCTTGCGGAGCTGGTGCATGGAAGGGCCAACCCACCACTTTGCACTCGGTATTGGACACCACGCTGATGAGATACAAAAAATCGCAAAGGTGTTAAATATAGAATGCGTAAATGTCACGGCCGGCAAATAGTCCCAAGGCCTGAATTTAAGCGGTTTGCAAAAAAAAGAAATTTTTAGTTTATTCTGTATGCACTTGTAAGCAACAAGCGAACTGGCACTGCAAAAATAAAAGCCTTCCGATTTCATTCGGAGGGCTTTTTTGTACTTCATTAAGATTATCTGCAAGCATGGGCACTATCAATTCTATGCAATGTAAATTGGCTTTTACTTGGCGCTAAACGGCGCAGAGCTGTGTATTTTCAGTATATTGACGCCTTAAGCCATATAATATTATCTTATAAAGCCTGAAATTAGAAATATCTTGTTTTATTAGCGATTTTACGAACAGCTTAGTATATTTTTAATCTGCATACGCAACAGATATTGCCTCGGCGAAAACGCAAGACGCGCATATTTTTTATGCGTATCATCTGCCGCATTTATTATGTTGAGTCAGGACGTAAATTTTCTTTTCTCTTTTAGAAAATTACAGTTCTAATGAAATAATATCACCATAGACTATGTATGATTCATATCGGTCAGGAAATATAAAATGTCGCGTTCAAAAAACGTGCGGAGCAAGCCTCGTCGTCTCGGAAATAAAATAATAGTTTTTGCGAAGCAAAGAATGTTTGCAGCTTTATCGAAGCAATTAATATCTTAGAGCATGACTGTTTGGGAAGGACTGAATTTTTTGTATAGGTAATTTTTTTTGTTTAATTTAAACATAAAAGTTTACAGCAAGTTCTAATAGTTTCTTCCACCCCTGCGCGAACTCTTTGAAACTAAATATTCCCATTAAGTTTGAAAAGAAACGTGCAATTATAACTCCACAAAGCGGGCTTGGCAGAATATCCACGCCCATAAATGAACTAATCAATAATAAAAATTTTTAAACGGAGGATAAACATCTTTATCATTTTTTACTGCCTGCCGCATTGGCACTTAGCATAAAATATAAAATTATTTCTAATAAAAAGAGAATGATTCAATCAATCTACCGACGATTTTCCCTATAAGCAAGAAGCTTTATTCCTGAAAAAACTCATCAAATGCAAAAATAAAATATACTTTAAAAGTAAACTAAAAAGCGAATTGTAAAAGATGTATTATGCTTTCCAAGAATCAAAAAATAAATGAGTCAAACCATTAGAATCTTCCGATTTATCGTAGAAATATAAATTGCTTAAAATCACGCCCTATTTTTATTAAGCTAAGAAAATATTTTTTATAAAAGCTGGAATACAGACCCATATAGGCAAAAAAATAATAGAATAAGCCTAAGAATATAATACCATCGTCTTTTACTCGTATTCGTCTGTTTTTACAAAAAAACCCGATAAAACGGGCAATTTTAATCTATTTTTTTAACCTTAGGGACCCCTTTTAGCAAAAAAAAGCGCCCGTTTAAACGGGCACTTTAAAGAGGTTTATTATACTGGATTAGCGAGTGACAGTTTCAGTAGCTTCGTCTTCAAGTACGCGATGTACAGCACCACCAGGGGAAACTATGACAGGATTCTGGTAGACGCTTCCGGGACGCATATCCTGGAACTGTTCGCGGCCAACGCTGCCTCCGGGGGAGATTCTGTTCGCAGTAACGAATATCAACAGATTCCTCTTCTGGCGGGATTCACCCTTCGAGCGGAAGAGTCTGCCAATCCACGGGATATCGGAGAGAATCGGAACGCTGTCGTTGATTGTGCGGACTTCTTCACGAGTCAAACCGCCCATTACAACCGTCGCGCCATCGAATACCGTCACAGTAGTCTTAACTTCTCTGACCGAGAACACCGGCTGAATGAATCCGGAGGGAACCGTCACGGTTGTTCCGGAAGATATAGCGACCGCAACGCCGCCGTATTCCATGAACCCTTCAAATTCCGTTACATTCGGATTGAGTACAAGGTTGATGCTATCGTCTTCTTCAACATTCGGGGTTACTTCCATCGACACACCAACGTCAACCGAAGTGAAGTCCTGAGGAGTACCGGGGGTAATAGTTACACCAGCGGAAGAAGTTTGAGTGTCACCGACGCTGACTGACGAAGAACCTACGTTAGATTGAACGTCGCCCCATGATTCCGGATAACGCATACGTTGCGAAACCGTTATCGAAGCAGTGCTGCCGGATATAACCGTCACCTTCGGAGCGCAGAGCAGGTCTGAACCCTGGCGCTGTTCGAGAGCGTTGACTATCAAGCTCACATCATAGCCATTGATAACACCAAGAACTGTGTTGGCAGCCTGAGCCGCGCCGGAAGCCATATTTATAGTTGAAGGCAAAATCGGAACAACAGGCTCGACAGTGTACGGATTCGGAACATCTGGTGTCGCCTCAAGGGCGGGCTTCAAGATTGTTATCGGAGTAGATCCGGCACTCGCGCTTGTTATAGAGTCGGCAAGCGTACGATTGTTATATGTGCTTATCAGACCGGTTGTGTTTCTTCCAACTGTGGAGAACAGAGTGCTGTAAGAGCCATCAGCATTCTTCCTGGAAACATTCCAGTTGAATCCGAGTTCCTTCAAGACGCCCTGGTTGACTTCCATAAATTTGGCTTCGATTTCAACCTGCTTGGTTTCGCTATAACGCAAGAGAATGTTGCGAACCTTATCGAGGTTGCGGCGAGTATTCGTGACCCAAAGTTTTGAACCGTCAAACGCGACAGTCGCTCCGGGACCAAACTCTACACCGGCTTTAACGAGGAAGTTTTTGATAGCCTCTTCCTTGCCGTCGCCAGCGCCAGCTGCAGCACCACCGCCGCCGCCGCCGAACGGATTGTCCGAATCGCCGGACTCGCCAACCGCAGCCTTGAAGCCTATCATGCGCATAACAGTCGAAGTCGGGAGCGGGAAGTCGAGAGTGTCCATCGAAGCGACACTGTTATCCATTGCCTTGCGGACTACGATTGTATCCTTTTCAATATCGTATTGGAAACCGGCCTGCTGGGTGACCCAGTCGAGTATTTGACCGAGGGAAAGATCGCGGAGTGTGAGAACTACCGGCTTTGCTTCGGAAGCGTTATCGCCGAAAAGAACTATGTTAACACCCTTCTTCGCGTCGTTCGACTTATCGTATTCAACCGACAATATAGAGAGAGTGTTTATCGCTTGGGCGAGTGTCACGCCCGGAGCGGGGAAGCTCACGTTCGGGATGATGATTTCGGCGAGTTTTTTGTCGATGACGGAATCGGCTCTCGCGCCGCCCCTATCAACTGTCGTGCCGGTGTAAACTTGCGGGCGCTGCCACGCCTTGCTTACTTCGTCCATCATCGCTTCGCGGGTTGCCAGATAAGTCAGGCGGCCGCGGTCGGCAAGCTTTTCAGAAATCAAGCGCTGATACGCTTTCGCCTGTATATTGTCGGCGTCGAGCGTTTCAATCTGACGGAAGGTCGCGCGCGCTCCCTGATAGTCGCCATACAGATATTGCCTGCGCCCTTTTTCCAAAAGGTTTTCAATCTTGTTCTGGCGAGTAGCGTAATCCGGGCTTATATCGGATATCGAATTGTTGTAAGGATTGGCTGTGAATTCTTCAACCTCTTCTACAAACGCATTGCCGGCGTCCTTGCTTTCTTCGGCGGCGGCGTACTCGGCGGCAAAAGACTTTGCAGCGGCTGTGTCTCTTTCAGACATTGCAATCTTCGCGCGGGACTTCGCCATTGCAGCCTTCGCCCTATTGAGCTCTGAACGAGCCTCGTCGGCTATCGGGGAATAGGATTCTTCAGGGAGTTTTTCCTGTGCAAATGACAATTTCTTGGCGGCTTCATCCCAGTTGCCGTCGTCCATGAGATCGTACGCTTCGTCAATCAAATCAAATGCCGCTATAACTTGCAGCTGCTGTTTGCGCAGAGCGTCGGACATTGCAGCATCGACGGGCTCGACTTTTGCTTCGCCTTCCGCAGCTTCGGCATCCTTAGCGGCTGCTTCTTCTTGCGCGGCTTTTGTACCAACAAGCACAGGTGTTTCGCCTTTTGCCTGACGCTCTATGTCTTTATTCACGTCGGCAAGCATACGCTGTACGCCTTCGTCATTGGGCGCAATCTTCAATAACTCTTCAAGCGATTGCTTGGAAGATTTAAGATCGCCCGCGTCACGCGCCTGTACGGCCGCAACCATAAGACGGATTTTCTCTTGGGTCTGGTCCGGCTTGGCATAGCTAAAGCTTGCCGTCACGGCGGAAGCTAATATCGCCGCGACTAATGCCGCTTTTCGTTGGGTTGTCTTTATTTTCATATTCGCTGTATTTATAATTTGTTAAATGGACGTTAACACTTTTTGGGGTTTTTTAAAGAATTATTTTCAATTATTTGACGGGTGTCACTCCCGCCGCGCTTAGGTTCATTGTTTGTGGTTCGATATCGGTATTGTCCGGAATCATCTCAATTACGGCATTGCCTTTATCAAAATCTATCGACTTAACCTTGTATGTAGCTGTCCCAATCTTGCGCGATTCGCCTGGCGCCTTGACATGCCATACACTGCCGTCGGGAGCAGAGAACGATATTCTCCTGCGGTCGTCTATGACGGTCTCCTTATTGGAGTAAATCGTCACGTCCTTCCCAAGGGATTTATCGTACAACACTACGGTCACAATGTCCGATATTGTATTGTTTTTATCGTTCTTAACCCGTTTTATCTCGAATTTCTTGGGAGTCAGCCCGAGGTTGATTTTTTTGCCGGTTGACGGAGCAGACGCAATTATCTCCTCATTCAATTTACCTATGAATGATAGGTTCGTAGCCGTATTCTCAAACTGGATTATCGGCTCCGCTTTTGTCCCAAAATATCCGAGGTATTTTATCGGATACGGCTCGTTGGATACGCCTACATACTTCAATGCAAACGACTGCCTCGCGACCTCCTTGTAATAGGGAGACTCGGTCATGAAGTTTCCCTTCTTGTCAACCCATATCTGGGGCGGCGTAAACACTTGGAAGAACCATTTTCCGGCTTCGTCTTGCGCCCTGACTTCGGGCCATTCTATCGACGTCACTTTCAATTCGGGCACTATTATCTTCTTCCACGGTATGCCGGCGGGCAATTTCTTTTCTAATGTTTGCACGCGCGCTTCCAATAGTTCGCCCTTGGGTTCGTTCATAAAATAATATCCGCAAGACAAACCCGCCACTATCACGGCGATTACAAAAAATATCTTATCGTAGTATTTCATTTCTGTGCCGCTTCTTTATTGTTTCTTTGGTTTTGTGGCCGCCTTTGCCTTTTTATCGGCTGCGCCATTCTTGTCGGCGTCCTTTTTATCACCTGGCTTTGCAGTGTCTTTGACCACTTCTACGTATTCTATCACCACTGTGAATTCCGAAATGTTGTCCGTCACAACAGGAACTTTATTTTCGTCTATCACCGGCGCGGCAGGCGCTTCACCGCCATCTTCGGAACCTGTCGATGCAAACGCATCGGCCGCATCAGACGTTTCCTCGGCAAGGGCTTCCTCAGGGTTCGCCATCATTATTAGCGACGTATCTGCGGGTTTCACATCTATGCTCCTTACAACGAGCATTGCGTCGAAATCCTTCAACTGGTTCAAGAACCTGCGGAGCACATCAGTATGCCCGGTAAACACAAACCTGTATGCCAGAGTATTCAAACTGCCGGGCTTGCGGGCGGTTATATTTTCGTCTATCTTAAAGTTGTCGCCCCTCAGCGCAGCCGACGACTTCGATCGCGCAGACGCCCTTACTCGGCGCGTCTTTTTTTCCTCTTTTATTCCTTCCTCAGGCAGTATCTCGCGCTGTACGTTCAATATCGCCATTGGGGATTCTTTAGATTTGCAATTGAAAAGTTTCTGGTTGATGTAGTCCAAAACGCAAACCTGTTTCCATATCGCTGGCATCGCCTCGTCCTTCGGGGAATCGGCGGTCGGCGCCACGTACTTTTTGTACCCAAAGTCCATATCATCGGGTACGTATATGTCGCGCTTCTTCGCCTCGGCGCGCCATGAGTTTACCATACCGCGCAACTGCTCGCGCAACTGGAACCCTTCTTCGGCCGTAAGCGGCTTGAATATATGCTCGCTCTCGCGGGTCAAGTCCTTCTCCAAGTCGGCAAGGTGCTTTTCAAGCTCCTTTATGTTCTTCGCGGAAGCGTCTATCGAGGGCTGGGTCGGGTCTGTCGCAAGCACATCGTCGTACTGCCTCATCACGCTATTCAGCTTCCCAAGCGACGCCGTATCGTTATTATAAAGCATTACATCGTACGCAGCGCCGGCTATAAACAGCGCTATCAATACGAACATTGCTATAAAAAATATAGGGTATTTCTTAAAGTATTTCATCAGACAAATTCTTTGACCGTTATATCGGCTTGTCGGGGTTTACAACAAGAGTAAAGTCAAACTTCAAAATGCGGGGATTCGACGGGTCGGTCCTCACATTCTCAAACGACTTCAAAAATTCGGAACTTACAAAGGAATTCAGCAGCTTTGTTATTCTGTCTATTGCCTTCTGCGTATCGTACGCCTCCAAATTTTCCGGATCCACGTCTCTTATCAAAAGCCTTCCCGTCAACTCGAGCTTGTACTCCTGCACGCCGTTCTTTACTGCGCGGTGCACTCTCAGATTGTCGAGCCAGACGTCCTTTTGCTCCATCAGACGCTTCTCTATATCTATAAACAGATTTATCCAGTTAGATTTCGATTTCGCCAAACCTTCCAAACCGTTTATTTTTGCCTCCAAAGAATTCGCAGTCTCGCCGTTCTTCTTGAACTCCGCAGCCCTGTCCTCTATCGGGAGCATCATCGACTGGAATTTGGCGGTAGCTTCAGTCTTCTCGCTTATCGATTTTGTAAATAAGAACATTGGCGGCAATGTTGCGGCCACCAATATCGCCGCACCCAACACCATCAGCGGCCTCGTCTTTGCGAATGCCGTTTCTTCAACAATGTGCTTGGGCAGCAGATTTACGCTCATCAAGCCGGGAATTACCAGCCTTGCAGCCTCGCCGATTATTTCGCTCACCTGCGACGCGCAGCTCGACAACAATTCCTGGTTTACACGCGGACTCACCGATACATTCGCCAGAGCGTCAAAGTATTCCACGCTCATCTTCTGGTCTTCCGCCAAAAATTCGGCAAACCCGGGCAAGAGCGACCCGCGGCCGCACAAATATATTTTCTTCGGGGCTTCGACGCGCGAAGTGCGCCTGTAATTTACTATAGAGCGCTTTATCTCAACTCCTATCCTGCGCATCACGGATGTCGCCGCATTCGTAAAGTGCTCCGCTCCCGCATTCGAGGAAAGCGACGCATTCGCAAAAAATTCGCGCTTCAGCTCCTCGGCTGTCACAAAGTCGCGCCCGAGCGAATCGGCAACTGCCTGCGTTATCGAATTTCCTCCAACAGGTATGCTTCGCACGAAAACGCCGTCCTCGCGCGCTATCATCAAATTCGTAAAGCGCGACCCTACATTTAGGAGAATTACGTCGTTTTCAAGCCCGCAATACTTCCACGCGTTGTAGTCGAGTATCGAGGACGCCTCTATCGACTCTGGTATTACGCCGGCCTGCGAAAGCGCCATGCAAAAATCGTCCGCAGCCGTCGATTTCATCGAGGTCAGGAATATTTCCGTTTCGACTCCGTCGTCGGAGATTATTTCGTAATCCCACGAAACCTCGTTTATCGGGTACGGAATATTCTTTTCCGCCTCAAATTGTATAACCTCGGCCCTGCGGGCTTCGTCTACATGGGGTATTTTTATTGTCTTTGTGAGCAGGAGCATCGACGGCGCTATTACTGTCGCCTTACCTGATACTCTCATCATCTTTAGCGTCGCCGCAAGTTCCGATAGCCATTCTTCCTGGTTGGAATAGTCGTATTTCAGTTCTTGCACCTGAAAACTTTCCAAAACAAGACGGCCGGCGGATACTCCAAACTCCGACGCGCTAACGTGGGTTGCTCCGCAGTTTATTATAAGCTTGCTTTTAGAACTCATTTCTGAATGTGAACGGGGGTAAAATAAAAATTCGGAATGAAAATAAATCTAATACCTTTTCAGCCGCTTAGTAAAGCATTTTTTGCATTTACTTCGCACAAATTGCATCGCGCGCATGCAACGCGCTCTACCGCACATTGTTGCGCGCTATGCCTCGACCCTATTTTGTCGTAATGTAATTCGGCACCAACTGCGATTTGCCATACTCGTACAACTTTACGTTGAACGGGCACTCAGGCAAAGACATCAGCACGCCGTCGTTTACCTTGGCCGATTTCTCCACCAATTTCATAAACGATTCGTACACCGCTTTCGGATCGTCATTCTTGTAAATGTTCCTCGAAAGCATTGTCTTTATGTTTTGCTTCGTCAATTCTATCGGCGTACCGTTTATCGACACCTCTATCTTCCACGCAAACGGATCCGCCGCAAGCCTGTATATTTCGTACGCCTCGGAAGGAATATAGAACACTACCGGCGTCTTCTTGTTTATTTCCAAGGCGAACAACTTCGCCTTTGAGCGCAATACAATAAGGCTGTCCAGCGAACGCTTGTCGGTCGCCATCTGGTCCTTGTACACCAATATCAAATCGACGTCCACATTGCGAATCCACTTTTGGTTGTTCGCCTTGTTGTCGGGATTTTCCTTCGCAAACAACGGAATCTCTATGCGGGTCCACTGCCCGCTTGAACTCGGCACTGCGCCGGGCTGCAAGCGTTTTGCGTCGAGCTTAGAATGTTGGATTATTATGGGGTCTTCTTTGGAAGGAGCCGCAAAGGCTGCCGCTGCAAAAGCTAATGCTACAAATGATAGTAATACATGTTTCATGGACTTCATAAGGTTTATTGAAGCGGCAAGGCGGAAAATTTCAAGCTTTTTTTAGGCTGTTTTGCAATCCACGGTAAATCGCCCATCCAATGTTTTGGCAGAATATGCGCACAGAGAACCAAGTATTCTAACCCAACTATATTCACGTTCCCAAACATACTCTAAAAAATCTCACATATATATAACCGAGGGGAAAAATTTTCTTTCATTACAAAGATTTTTTACTCCCGCCAACAAAAACTCCGTGTTGCTCCCACTGTTTATTATCCATGGCTAGGCCAATACAGAATCCAAGAAAAAATATTTTTCTCAGTGCGCCGCATTCCGCATACCTTTTAAAAACTTTAAAGCATTAAGAAATCCGCCCATCTGCTCAAATACAACTTTCCAGCCATTTCATTTAAGGCGCGGGAAATTGTTTATTGACCATTTCAATAAAATTCTTAAACCCCGCCTCAGTCTATTTTCTATTCAGAAAAATTTAAAGCACCTCAAAAAAATACCAACTTCGGAAATAATTTCAGGACTAAAAATCTTCCACGCCCCGCTGTTTAATATTAGCGAGATTCCGCCCTTCTTATGGAAACCGCCGCCGCAACGCAGGCTAAAACTAAAAATATTAAGCGGCAAGATTCGCATACGCGCGCATAAATCCGCGCACTCTCGCAAAACATGCCGCCCCAATCTGCAATATCAAAGGCGGCTTAGCTAAAAGCCAACCCGCCCGCAAAACATTTTAAAAATTTTACCCGCATTAAAAAAATCAATGCAGTTTCTTTTCCCTCAATCCGCCGGCTAAATCGCGCACTATCTCCATTCTCGACGCAAAATCTCCGCCTTCCGGAAACACGATTTTTTGAAACCCGCACTCCTCGTGGTATATCCTCAATACATCGCCTTCGCAATTTGCGGCATACGCACTCTGGCAACCGCCGCCAAGCGACTTCAAGAACTCCCGCTCAAGCGCGAACGCCATGTTCGTCTGAGAATCGGTAATCGGACGGTAAATTTCGGCATCCTCTGCGCGGCATTGAAGCGCTATTATTCCCTGCCCCACCGCAGGAACGCATACGTCAAGCTTTATCGGCTTAAATTCCAACCCCTCGTAAGACTCGATTCCAAGCCTTTCAAGACCGGCGAGGGAAAGCACCGAAGCGTCGGCAAAACCTCCGGCAAGTTTTTTAAGGCGCGTATGCACGTTTCCCCTAAACTCGGTCCAGACTGCCTGTGGAAAAATCTTTTTTAGCTGCGCCCGGCGGCGCGGACTTCCAGAGGCTATCAGTTCAGGAACCTGTACCCCTGAACGGAGAATCAAGATATCGGCGCAACCGTCGCGCGGCATACAACCTGCCAATACCAGCCCTTCTGGAGTTTCCGTGGGGAGATCTTTCGCGCTGTGGACGGCAACATCGGCCTCGCCCGAAAGTAGAGATTCTTCTATTTCTTTTGTGAAAAGCCCCTTTCCGCCGTACCTTTCAAGAGACCAATCTTGGCGCTTGTCGCCGGAAGTTTTTACCTCAACTATTTCAAACTCCGCCCCTGGAATGCGGGAGCCTATATATTTGGCGGCCATGTGCGCTTGCGCCATTGCCAGCGGACTTGAACGTGTTGCGAGCCTTATTTTCTTCATTCAATATATATTTTTCGGCGGGAATCTATAGAATCCGCACAGTTCTTAAATAAACCCGCGGCGCACTGTCTTATTTGCGCGCCTTGGATTCTGGCATTAAAAAAAAAGACCCGGTCGATTTCGCAACCGAGTCCTTTGATTAAATAGAATCGCTATTTTTTCGCCTTCTTAGCGGGAGCCTTCGCAGGCGCCTTGGGCGCTTCTACAACAGCGGAATAGGAGGCTTGTGCGCCCTTGATATTCTGCTTTGCAGCCCACGGCATTAGCGCGCGCAGACGCTGGCCGACTTTTTCTATCGGGTGCTTTTCGCCTTCAGCAAGGAGCTTGTTGTACTTTTTGAGGCCGCTCTTGTATTCGGCAACCCATTCTTTCACAAACTTGCCGGACTGGATTTCTTTGAGGATTTTTTCCATTTCCTTCTTTGTCTTGTCGGTGATTACGCGCGGACCGCGGGTGACATCGCCGTACTTTGCAGTTTCGGATATGGAGAACCTCATGCCGGATATGCCGCTTTGGTTTATGAGGTCAACGATAAGTTTGAGCTCGTGGCAGCATTCAAAATATGCCATTTCGGGTTTGTATCCGGCTTTAACGAGAGTTTCAAAACCGGCTTGGATTAGCGCGCTCACGCCGCCGCAGAGAACCGCCTGTTCGCCGAAGAGGTCTGTTTCCATTTCTTCTTTGAAAGTGGTTTCGATTACTCCCGCGCGGGTTGCGCCTATGCCGTCAGCCCATGCCAAGGCGATTGCCTTTGCGTCTTTTCCGCCCTGCGCAACAGCGATGAGGGCGGGTACGCCCTTGTTTTCGAGGTATTGCGAACGAACAGTGTGGCCGGGGCCCTTGGGGGCAACCATAATTACATTTATGCCGGCAGGCACTTTAATGAGGCCGGAGTGGATTGAGAGCCCGTGCAAGAACACGAGAGTCTTGCCCTTTGTGAGATTCGGCGCGATTTCCTTTTCATAGAGATCGGCTTGAATCATGTCCGGTACGGCAATCATTATGACGTCGGCGGCCTTGACTGCTTCGGCTGTGGGGAGAACCTTGAAGCCTTGTTTCTTGGCCACCTCTATCGACTTGCTCTTGGGATAGAGCCCTACGATTACATTGTAACCGCTGTCCTTGAGGTTGAGCGCATGCGCGTGCCCCTGGGAACCATAGCCGATTACGGCGAGCGTTTTATTTTTAAGGATGTTTTTATTAGCGTCCTTTTCCTTATATACCTTAGCTGGTGCCATATTTTTTTCCTGTTAAAAAATTTAGTTAAAGAAATATGATGCTTAAAAAATAAATTGCAACTATTTTATGACACTTCCTTAACACTCAAAAACTTTGTATTTTACCAAGCCTCCGATGAGCTTCCATTGCCCTAATATAAACAGATTGCAGCCATTCCGTGGCAAAAAAATTCAACGAGATTATCCGCGCATTTTATTTCTTTTGCGATTTTTTTAATCGGAAAATGCGCGATAAAATATTGGAAGCATCTTGCATATATTGCCTCTTTATTTGGATTCTTTCTGTGCAACCAACGTATCTTAGATTGCATTTTTTTCGCATATAAAAAATTTTATACTAAAAAACTATAAAAAAGATTTTTTTAGAATTCTACGGTTCGATTACAGAATAGGCATCTAAAAAAAAGGCCGCCAAGATAATTGGCGACCTTTAAATTTACATCTGCGGGAAACAACCCCGCTTCAGGCATCAATGAATGGATTATACAAGCTTGTATTTTCCGGGAACGGGAACCGATACCGGATTCTTCAAGCTCAGATCCTGCGTCTTGCCCATCAAATCGACATTCTTGGGAACTATGTCTTCCGTGGACTTTTTGACCATCCATTCGTACTTGAACCTCTTTCCGGAGAATGCGCTCATTCTTCCGGCGATAGCGGCCATATTGGAATTCATGAGGTTCTTTAGCTCGTTTACCCTCTTGCCGCTGCGTATTGCAGAAAGCAGATATTTGTGTTCGGCAATATAGGGGTCGAGCTCGAGCTTTGCGGGAGCGTATATCGTCTTTCCCTTGAGGTCGGTCAGGCGCAATCCCTGGAATATGCCCTTAGAACCAACGATTCTCTCGCTGACGTTCGGGGACGTATTCGGATCCTGATGGCAATAGCTTTCCATGCGAAGGCCGTTGCCCATATCAAAGTCGATTGCGAAGTGCGAGAATCTGTCGCCAAAGCGCGGGCAAGGCAAGTCAGTGCTTCTGCCGCCGAGAGCTGTCGTCACTTCGATTGGGAGGCGGTCGTCGCCAAACGCCCACATCAATACGTCGATGTTATGGACGTGCTGCTCGACAATATGGTCGCCGGAAACCCAGATGAAGCTCCACCAGTTGCGTATCTGGTATTCGAGCGTGTCCTCTGTTCCCTCCTTGCCGCCGCCCCAAGGGCCTCCTTCGGCAGAACCGCCAATATAGCCGCCGTTGTTCCAATAGCACTGTCCGGCGAGGAGTTCGCCTATTTCGCCGTCCTGCATGCGCTTTACCAAGTCTTGGTAGCGGTTGTCGTAGCGGCGCTGGTTGCCGCATACAACGCAAAGACCCTTCTTTTCCGCCTCCTTGGCGAGCTCGTACATCTTGCGGCCCTGGATTACGTCCACAGCGCCCGGCTTTTCGAGGAAGGCGTGCTTCCCGGCTGCAACTATCTTTTCATAGTGGGGGGTGCGGAATACCGGCGGGGTTGCGTCGATAACCAAATCAACATCCTCTGCGAGAACTTGGTCAATATTATCCCAACCTACAAATTTCTTTACTTTTGAAGTGTCGATTATCTCGGAGGCCTTCGCTTCGCCGACAGTCTTTTTGGCAAATTCATAAATCTTGTTAGCGGCTCTGTCGGACCTTCCGTTGAATAGGTCGCCAAGAGCAACGAATTTTACATTGGGGTCGGCTGCAATCATATTGCATGCAGCTCCCGTTCCGCGGCCACCGCAGCCTACGAGCGCCACTTTGACTCTGTCGCTGCCTTTAACCTGCGCAAAACTAAAACGGGGCAATGCCGCCGCTGCTCCTATTACTGCACTATTTTTTACAAAACTTCTTCTATCCATATTATTATAATTGTTGAATTGACGTTGTTCCGCGACGCGAAATGACAAACCCCCATCAACCGGGATATGCGTACCGCCGTTGAACTCTACAAATATCTTAACGTTTTATTAATTAGTCAACCATTTTTATCTGCTAAAAACGGGATACTACTTCTTTCTCTTAAAAATTGCGCGCGCCTGAAAAATCATAAAAGGTCTTTCCGAGGACTCTCCAAAAACGCGGACATCGAATATTGCGCCCTTCTCGTCAGAGAACGTGCATTTTGCCTCCGCAGTGATTTCCGCGCCGGCCGGGCATGGGCTTATGTAGTTTACAGAGGCGCTCGCGCTGACTGCCGAGCGTTCGTCGGTATTGGAGGCTAACGCAAGCGCGAAATCCGCCATTGAGAACAAATATCCGCCGTGCGCTATTCCAAGCCCGTTCAGAAATTCCGGCTTCACCCTGCCCTTTACGCGCGAATATCCAAAGCGGCTTTCCAAAACCTCAAATTCAAGTTTCTTTGCAAAAGAGTCGTTGTCTGTACTTGGCATATGTAAAATAACTTCTCCCATCGGCGCTAAATCGCAAGACAAATATATAGCCCTGCTTCATATAAAATTTTTATTTTTCGCTCCACTATTTAATCTCGATGCGGCGCGAATTTATTATCGTAAAAATATTTTTATTGTAAAAGTCAGCGGCTACATCGCATTTCTATTTGATTTCTTTAATGCCAAATCGAAAAAAAAATGTGCCCGCATAAAAATCCATTTGCCGAATTTCTATGATAAAATTTACGGCCCCCCACAAGGCTTAATTAAACCCGCACAATTTTACCGCCGTTATTCTAAAAAAACTACTGGCGCGAAAAAAAAGAGACGCCAAATGGCGTCCCTTAAATTTTAATGCCCGCGCAAAAGCGCATAGACCGCAACTCTGTTAGATATGCACGCCTATCTTCGGGGCTACTTCGTTGAATGCGTCTATCAGGCGCTTTGTGATTTTGCCGGGCTTGCCGTCGCCTATTACGCGCTTGTCGAGCTCTACAAGCGGAATGAGCTTGGCGGCTGTTCCGGTAAGGAAGCACTCGTCGGCAGTCCAGATGTCGAAGCGCGTAATCGGTTTTTCGTCAAAATCTATATCAAGGGACTTGGCGAGCTCTATGACGGTTCCGCGCGTCATTCCGCCGAGCGAGCCGCAGCTTATCGGGGGCGTAATCAGCTTGTTGTCGAAAACTATAAACACGTTGTCTCCGCTGCATTCGGAAACATACCCCTCATTGTTGAGCAACAGGCATTCTTCGTATCCTGAATTGTGGGCCTCGATTTTCGCGAGAATATTGTTGAGGTAATTCAAGCTCTTAACCATGGGCGGAAGCGCCGCCTGCGAGTTCCTGCGCGTGGGAACTGTCAAGGCTTTCAAGCCGCACTCATAAAGTTCTTGCGGATAAAGCTGTATTTCGTCGGCGATTATTACAAGCTGGGGATCCTCGCACGAAAACGGAGAGAGCCCGAGCTTTCCCTTGCCGCGGGACACGACAAGGCGTATGTAGCCGTTTTGAAGCCCGTTTGTGCGGCATGCGTCGCAAACGGCGTCGATTATCTGCTGCTTCGTCCACGGCATATCGAGCATTATTGCGCGGGCGGAACGGAAAAGCCTGTCTATGTGTTTGTCGAGCTTAAACACGTTTCCGCTATATAGGCGGATACCCTCAAAGATACCGTCGCCGTACAAAAAACCGTGGTCGAACACCGACACTTTCGCGTCGTCCTTTTCGTAATATTTTCCGTTTATATAGACTTTCATAATTTTTTCCTCAAAGTAAAAAACTCTCTTAAATGCGGTTTTGCCTAAGCTCCCGCGAATTTCGCATTTTCGGCATTTTCTATATCTGAAATCCGAATCGTCAAATGAATTATTTGTCGCCAATAAAGAATTTGCCGTCTTTAAACCCGAAATCGCGAATCGTCAAAGTCTCATTTTTTGAATTTGGCGAATGGTATGATATTTTGGTGTCGCCGGAAAATGTTTTAAAAACCATCGCGTGACCGCCGTCGTCGTCGTTCAAAGCGCGCGGGAAGTGCACCCATTCGCCGTCTATTTTTCCGGAAGGCGATTTCGCCGCGCCTATGCGGTACTTGCCGGAGAAAGAAGACCAAGTCATATATAGAGTGCCGTCGGGAAGGCGGTTTACGACCGGCGCATCGGTGACGTGCGTTCCGGATTTGTCCGCTATCCACGGCGCGCTCGACGCCTTGAACAGAACCTTCGGCTCTCCAAGCGTCTTCTTCATATCGCGGGATATTTTTTGGGCGACTATTTCGCCGTCTCCAACTTGCAGCCATTCGCGGCAATATAGCAACCAAAGTTCGCCGTCGCCGTCCTCAAACAAAGTGCCGTCCAAAGCCATCCAGTTTTCGGGCGTTATGGGCTTGTCGGAAAGCGGCTTAAAGCCTTTATCGGGCCTGTCGGATACAAGCACCGCGCAACCGCGCATCGGCACCAATTTTCCACTCACGGTTTTTATGGACGGCTTTTCGGCGCTGAATGTGGCTATTATATAATACTTGCCGTCTATATAAAACATATCCGGCGCCCAGAAGTCCGATTTTCCCCAAAAGTCGGCGGGAGCTATGAAGGATGGCCCTAACAATTTCCAGTTTTTCAAGTCTTTGCTCTCGTAGGCATACAGAGCCCTGCGCCCCACGCCAAACTTCGATATTTCGGCGTCAGACAATTTGAAGCCATTTGCGTGCATGTAGTACTTGCCGCTCTCTTTGTCTGCAAAAACGTAGGGATCGCGTATTCTGAGATTTGCGGCGGGAATATCGTAGCCCGAATCTTCAGGCCCGACACCGCCCCACGCGCAACCGATGAAAGACAGCGCGGCAATCGCAACTGATAAAAGCGCGCGATGCTTCGGGCTATCACTTGCCATACGAGTCTTTCAGAGTCACCGTTCTGTTAAATACCGGATTCCCGGGCGTTGAGAGCTTGGAGTCTGGCATGAAGTAGGCGTTTCGCTCGAATTGTATATGCTCTCCCGCCTTTGCCTCCATAAGCGAGGGCTCAACAAGTGCCTCGCACTCCACAACCGAATTCGGATTTAAGAATTCCTTGAAGTCGCTTCCCTCGGGCAAATCGGACATATCATCGCGCGTGAACAAATTCTCAAAGAGGCGAACCTTCGCCTTCTTCGCCGCCGACGCGTCCACCCAGTGAATGGTCGATTTTACCTTGCGCCCGTCGGGAGAATTTCCCCCGCGCGACGCCCTGTCTATCGAGCATATCAACTTTACCATATTTCCGGAAGAGTCCTTCACAACCTCGTCGCACTTCATAAAGTACGCATACCTCAAACGCACTTCTTTTCCGGGAGAAAGCCTGAAAAACTTTTTCGGCGGGTTTTCCATGAAGTCTTCGCGCTCGATGTAAATCCGCTTAGAGAAAGGTATCTTGCGGGTTCCGGCAGATTCGTCCTCGGGGTTGTTTACGGCGTCGAGCATATCTATCTCGTCATCGCCCCAGTTGGATATCTCCACTTCGAGGGGGTCGAACACCGCCATTCTGCGCAGGGATATTTTGTTTAAATCGTTGCGCACGCAATGTTCAAGCAGGGCGATGTCGGTAAGGCTGTTAAATTTTGTTACGCCTATCTTTTCGCAAAAGTCGCGGATTGCCTCCGGGGTGTATCCCCTTCTTCTCATTCCCGAAAGAGTCGGCATGCGGGGGTCGTCCCAGCCGTCCACTACGTTTTCGGCGACAAGCTGCTGAAGCTTGCGCTTGCTCATCATAGTGTACGACAAGTTCAGGCGCGCAAATTCGTATTGGCGCGGATGGACTTTTAGCATCTTAACAATGCTCGTGTTGTCTATAAACCAGTCGTAAAGCGGCCTGTGCACTTCAAATTCGAGAGTGCATAGAGAGTGGGTTATGCCCTCTATCGCATCGCTCAGGCAGTGGGCAAAATCGTACATAGGGTATATGCACCACTTTGTGCCGGTGCGGTGGTGGGCCTCCTTCTTTATCCTGTATATGGCAGGGTCGCGCATATGAAGGTTTGGGGAGGCCATGTCTATCTTGGCGCGCAATACGTATTGCCCCTCCTCAAATTCGCCGGCTCTCATTCTGCGGAATAAATCGAGGCTTTCTTCCGGCGGGCGGTCCCTGTGCGGGCTCGGCTTGCCGGGCTGTCCGGGAACTCCCCTGTATTCCTTAAATTCCTCGGGCGACAATGTGCAGACGTACGCCTTGCCGCTCATTATAAGCTCCTCGGCAAAGCCGTACAGGCGCTCGAAATAGTCGGACGCATAGAACTCGCGGTCGCCCCAATCGAACCCCATCCAATGGACGTCCTCGCGGATTGAGTCCACAAACCGGGTGTCCTCCTTATCCGGATTTGTGTCGTCGAACCTCAGGTTGCAAAGTCCGCCGTTTTCGATGGCAGTCCCAAAATCGAGACAAAAAGCTTTGGCGTGGCCTATGTGCAAACAGCCGTTGGGCTCTGGCGGAAAACGCGTGTGCACGGCTGAAGGCGGCAGCCCGTTTTTTATGTCTTCGGCAACTATCTGCCTGATAAAATGCATTTGCTTGTTTTCGGATTCTTCCGGCATATTTTTTTATAAATCGCGTCAAGATTTAAACGCTATTGCCCGCGCGTCAATTTTTTATTGACGCCTGCGCGCTAAATTTCTCGCGTCTAAGCCCGCCAGCATGCGAATCAAAGCGTTCTTTGGCTAAAATTCTGAGCATGCATTCAAAAAATGCCGAAATACGCGCCCAAGACCTGCGAAAATCCCGACGCAAAGGAATCTCGCACGCTCCGCATTATAAAACGCAACGCCCGCCCACAATAACCGCGCGGATTGACGCTATCCTGCCACCGCGCGTAAAAGCGCATACCCCGCGCTGCTATATACTATATAAATGCGAGCAAAAATCAGGCTATCGGACGAGATTTCTTAATATTTTTGCAATGTCCGTATTGTCTATCGTGCCCGAAAACTTTTCGGATTTAACACCCGCGGCGGAAGTCTCGACCGGCAGAGCCGTGTGAGCATGGGTCGTCCAAGCAAGCCCCGCCTTATTATTCAAAATCTTCGCCGCAACAAACGACAACTCATCGCCCTTTGGCTCGTCTTTCCACTCCTCGAACGCCTCTTTAAGCTCGTCCACCTCATCGTCGGAGAGCGCAAGCCCGGACTTCGAGTCCTTCTCGAAAACAAATCCAAACGTCTCAGACAATAGCGCCTTTACTCCGCCGAATTCAAGGGCCTCATTTTCCTTCAAAAGGCGGCGCAAGCGGGAGTCGAACAATCCCCTTGAAGTTTTCTGTGCGTTCAAGCGCTCCAAGTAGGAATTGTAGGCAGTGCCGTCGCTGCCCATTGTGAGCCCGCCCGTTTCATGGTCTGCCGTGACTACCACAAGCGTGTCTTCGGGGTTTTTCCTCAGAAATTCCAACGCCACTCCGACTGCTTTGTCAAAATCTATTATTTCCGAAACCGCCGTCGCTGCGTCGTTGGCGTGGCACGCCCAGTCTATTTTCCCACCCTCGACCATGATAAAAAATCCCTTATCGTTGTCGAGAAGCTCTATCGCCTTCTTTGTGAATTCAGATATGCGCGCAGACGAAGGGTTGTCGAGATAGTATTCGAGCGCCCCGTCAGAACCCGTCGCGATTACCTTTCCGCAACCGGGCTTCAACGCTCTTAGAGATTCCATGTCGCGGCGCACAACCTTGTATCCCGCCTTTTCCGCCAGCTTGTAAATGTCTCCTTTGTAGGCTTTCGATTTTTTGTCGTCGCTCTTGCCGATGCCGCCGCCCCCGAAAAAGTCGAAGCCGGAAGCTATCATATCAAGCCCCAATTCGTAATAATTTCCGCGGCTTGGATTGTGTCCGTAAAAAGATGCGGGAGTCGCATGGTTTAAGGTGACGCTCGTGAGAATCCCGACTTTTCTTCCGGAATCCCGCGCGACCTCGGCAATGGATTGAAGCCTTGAGCCGTCCGCCCCCACGCCTATCGCCCCGTTCTTAGTCTTGACGCCGCACGCTATCGCCGTGCCGCTCGCGGCGGAATCCGTAATGAATGAGTTCTTTGAGCGGGTGATTGTCAGAGCCTGGTGCGGCATGGAATTCATCGCAAGCCCCTTCCCCGTATTTATGCGCGAAAATTCCTCGGCTGTCATTCTTTGCGGTATAGACATTCCGTCTCCGATAAATAGGAAAACATATTTTACCGTCTCACCCGCATAAAGCGCCAAAGACGACATTAGTATCGCCGCCGTAAAAAATATGTATTTTAGCAGTTTCATTTTACACTCCGTTTCCAAGATTATCTCAACCCTCAAGAGCCGCTCCCGCAAAGGAATCGCCAAAAAATGCCGAGCCTACGCAACGTCTATCGAGCGGACGCTGTCCACAAAGAACTCGTCGCCCTCGGGGGTCGCTTTTGATTGTACGAGTTCGAGGCCTATTATTCCTTCGTACCCTTTCTTATAAATGTGCTCCATAATTTTTTTATAGTTTATTTCCCCCGTGCCGGGCTCGTTGCGCCCGGGATTGTCGGCAATCTGGAAGTATGCGATTTCGTCCCAGGCGGCGTCGATGTTTTCAATAAGGTTTCCCTCGGTGACCTGCTGGTGATAGAGATCGTTTAAAATCTTGCATTTTGGGCTTCCGACAGCCTTGCAAACGGCGTACGCCTGCGGAATTTTTTTAAGCCACAGGCCCGGATGGTTTTTTATATTGAGCGACTCCAACACCATAATGGGGCCGTCGTTTTTCTCGAGAAAATCCGCGGCGTATTTGAGGTGCTCGACAGCGTTTGAAAATTGATAGCCGTATTCGAGGCTCGGGTCCTCCGCCCCTATTACAACTGTAAACCATTTAGCCCCCGCGCGCTTTCCGACTTCGAGAGCCGACTCCATAATGGAGCGCACCATGCGCTTAACCCCCTCTTTGTCGCGTATGCGCGATTTTGGGTCGAGAATGTTTCCGGTGAGGTTCGGAACTTCCCAGCTCCCGACGCGCGGGGCAAATACACCCATCTGCATCCCCAACTTTTCCATCTGCCTTGCGACAGCCTCTTGCTCCTCGACGGGAAGTTCGCCGTATTCGTTAAACTCCATTGCGCGGAACCCCGCGTCATAAAAAACTTTAACCTTGTCGGCGGGCGAAAGTTTTGCCGCGCGCCCGGAAAAATGCCGGCACCAGCCGCTCGGGTTTGGCGCAAATTTTAGGTTGAAAGGTTGCCCTGATGTTTTTTTTGAGTCCATAAGATTATTTACCGTAAATTTATCCTTATAATTTTCTTTAAGAGGCAATCTTCAATCAAATTTTTACCGTTTTAACATTTTACAGTTAATTCCGATTCTTGTCTTTTTTTTATTTTCAAAACGCCAGTGCATAACTGACGGTAGATGTTTTTAGATATTGTTGGTTTTTTGTAAATATAAAAGTTTAAGTTGTTGATTTATTTACTTATTGCCCCCCCTAGGGGGCGGCACCATTTAGTTCGTGAAGATAATCGCTTGGACTCTTCCAATTTAGTGTCTTTCGCGGTCGAGAGTTGATCTCGTTCAATGCAAATTTTAGTTCCCTTTCTGTAGCTTTTCTCAAATCCATTCCCTAAGCCGCTTGTCTAACTCCTTTAGCTTTTATGCACTGGAGATTTTAATTCGCGGTTTTATAAAATTGCGATGACGCCATAGTGATAATTTATTTTTCCGCTAATTGCCGCAATTTTAAATAAATGTGTTGATTATTTCCGCCTTAACTCGAAAATCTAAGGCAAGATGAAAAACAGAAAAGGATTTTCCGTAATAGAATTTTTGCTTGTCGTTGTAATACTCGGTTTGCTGGTGGCAGTATTTGTGCCCGCTACGGCCGTGATGGCCGAAAAGCACCGCGTCGTTGCGGTGGAATCAAACCTCGACGCCATAGCGGAGGCCGGTAAAAAATATATTTCCGACAAATCCGCAAATTCCGTGGATTACAAAACGCTCGTCTCGGAAAAATATTTGGAGCCTGTCCAGCCCGTGGCTGGCGAGAGTTACGACGGAATAAAAATAGAATCGGGCGGCGGAAAAATAAACGTTGTGACTGCAAAGGGCTCGGAAGTCACAAAGGTTTACTAAGTTTTTAGGGTATTTAAGACGCGCCGCGATTTTTTTTATGGCGGCGCTTTTTTTGTGCCGTAGTTTTATATCGCGCCCATTTTTATCTCAAACAATGCTGCCGCAATATATGGGTTATTGTAGTTGACGCATTTTGCGCAGAGCATATAAATTGCAAACATGAAAAGGCGCACTTTTATAAAAATGGCTGCGTGCACATCTGTTGCCGCCGCGGCGACAGCATGTAGCACAATTTCCACACGTTCCGATTTAAATAGAGTTCCGGGATGTTCAAAGCCTTTCGGCGGCGGCGACGCCCGAATCCGCGGGCCTTTCCCGATACTGTCCACGCCATATAAGGAATCAGGAGAGGTCGATTTTCAAACGCTCGCAGAGGAGGCTAAATTTGTCGGAAAATGCGGATGCGACGGCGCAATATGGCCGCAATCAGGCGATAGTTGCGACTTGCTTACCCTCGACGAAAAGCTTGCGGGAATGGAGTCTATGGCAAAGGCTCTTGAAAATTCGCGGACCGTGGCGACGTTCGGCTGCCAGGGGCGCGACTTCAACGAGGCGAAAGAGTGCGCTAAAAAAGTGAAGGAGCTTTCGTCGAAGTACCGCATAAACGCGGCTATAATCTCGCGCCCGCCCGACAACGGCAAAACCGAAGAAGATCTTGAAAAATATTATATAGGGCTTTCGGAAACTGTCGATTGCCCGATTATAATTCAGACGGGCGGCGGGGTTTTGTATAAGGGAGTTGCTCCGTCAGTCGGGCTTTTGGAGCGCTTGGCGCGGAAAAATCCAAAGTCTTTCGGGTACATAAAGGAGGAGTCCGGCAACAGCAATTCAAGAATGGCGGAGGAGATTGCCAAAAAACCCGTGATACATACTGTTTTTAGCGCGTGGGGAAGCTACCAGTGGCTCTACCAGAGCCGCCGCATAGGCAGCGAAGGCGTAATATCGGAGCGCGTTGCGTATGCGGACGTCCTTGCAGAAATCTGGAGGCTCATGGAATTGCGGGACTCTTCCGGAAGGCTCGACGACGCATTTGCAAAATACCTTTTAATGATAAATATATCCGAGTTTGTCCCAGGCTCACTCCGCGGCGGGCATCTATATGTACTGCGAAAGAGGGGCGTTTTCAAAAACTTGCTGTCGCGCGAATACGACAGAAAAAACGGCAAGGACACAATTCCGGACAAGCCCATTCTGCGGGAATTGAAGCTCTCGCAGGCGCAGATAGACGAAATAGAAACGCGCTTTGCAAATCTTTCGCCGTATTTGCGCGTGTAGCCGTATTGCTTTTAAAAAATAAAGAAGTCGCCCGTCAGGGAGATTTTTTTACGCACTTTTTAATGGGAGCTTTGCTCTTCATTGGCTCGGCTTGCGCTTTAAAATTGTAAAAAACTTTCGCTATTCAAAGTTTTTTACGATGCGATTTTATTTGCCGCGCGGAAAAGCGGGCGACGCAAAGAGACTTTCAATAATCTGAGAGTTGAAAGGACATGCGCGCTATGCCTTCAAATATTTTTCGGGAATTTCTATCCGGTATTTTTTTGCGAAAGAAACGAGGTCTTCCGCGAGAGGCGCGCGCAATTTTAGCTCCGGGACGGACGTGCCGAAATCCATCTCAAATGCGTGCAAAGCCTGCCGCTTAATCGGCAAAATTTTCGACATCTCCTCCGTAAAGCCCTTTTCTGCGAAATCGAGATAAAGGGTTTCGTCGGGGCCGTATAGTTTGTCTCCCGCAACGCTATGACCGAGCCATTGCGCGTGGGCGCGTATCTGGTGTTTCCTTCCCGTCAAAAGCTCCACTTCGCAGAGGGTGAAATCGCCATCGGGGCTGTCGGAATGTGAAATTGGGCGGAATATTGTGCACGCGCTTTTTGCGGAGGGCTTTTGCATCGCGCAACACGTCTTTATCGCTACTATCGAATGTTTGTCGTCGGCCAGTGGTTGCGAGACGGTCGCTGTTGCGTCCAAAAATCCTTCGAGAAATGCGAGGTACTTTTTCTTTACAGCCCCTTTTTCAGATACCGCCTTTTGCGCTTTGGAGGCGCTTTCGTGGTTTTTTGCCACGACGACAACCCCGCTCGTCTCCCTGTCGAGGCGGCTTACGGGGTGCAGGACCTCGGCGTTCAGATAGACTCTCGCCGCGCCTACGAGGCTTGAGAGCGGCCCGTTTTTTGAAGGGTGGCACACGAGCCACCCCGGCTTGTCGAGCGCGAGGTAATTCGAGTCTTCATAGATTATCCATTTGGGAAACTCGTCCATATCGACAAGGCCTGCGCTCTCTCCGAATCTTTCAGGATTTTCACTCAATTTTTTTCTTTCTATGCCGCTTCTATTTTAATGCGATAAAATTTTTATTGGTGCCTTTGCTTAAAGCCCTCCGCGCGGATTTTCCATTTCCCGTTGGCGGGAAAGTATAGAGAGTCGCCATTCGGCGCGGGCGCGCCGTCCCAGCCGTTTGCGAGCATTGCGGAGGCTGCAAGCAGCCCTCCGTTCGCGGGGAAATAGACGCAGGGCGAGTTTACAGTTCCGGCGTCGTTCCACGAATAGTGGGGAGTTGCAAATAAAAGGTAGTCTATCGCTTTTTCCGGATTTCCCGTCCGCAGCTCCGCCATCGCGAGCATGGGGAAGTCCCACCCCCATATTCTGTCGAAGTTCCAAGTTGACTCGATTTTCCTCAATGTATTTCTCATTGTATCGGGCTTTGTCCCGTCGCCGCGCAGCATTCCGAATGTGCCTATGAGAGCGGGGTGTTCCCAATTCAGCTTTGTCCACATGTCTTTGACGCCCTCGTATATTTCATATACTCCGTCTTTTTCGGGAAGTGGGGATAGATTGTCGAGAACTTCCCTCCACTTTTTATTTTCGGGCATGCCCATTCTCTTTTGCCATTCGAGAGCGACCGAAAGTCCATACCTCCAATAGCCTAGCTCAAAGGCGGGATTGCGCGTAGTGCTTGGGTTTGTGTTTTCCGATACTATATAGAGCGGCGGTTCGAGGCAATATTTCCCGCTGGACTGATTTTTTATCGGAATATCCGCCATAAATTCTGCCGTCTCAAAAACTATATCCGACCATTTTTCGAGCGTGTCTTTCGACGGATTTGCGCGGTATAGAGCTTCCGCAAAAAATATTGGGTGCGGCTGCTGCCATATCAAAAACGAATGTATTGGGTGCGGCCATTCTCGCGGAATATTGCCAAGGCACTTCGGCCATCGCGCCCCGCGATAGCCCTGCTTGCGCGCTATTTCCCGCGCATAGGGAAGGGTTTTTTCGTATATGGAAAGAATGTTTTTTGCCAAATGCGGGCGCTCCCAGAGTATCCAGTGGTATGCGTGCCACCATATCATCTCAAAGTGGAATCTCCCAAACCACGAATTTTCCATAAGCCCGCTTTCCTGCGGGGGAAGGTTTCCGGCGGCGTTTATGCGCATGAGAAATTGCGAGGTTATTATGCGCCTTTCAAGCTCCTTCCAACGCGGGTCGGAACTTGCTGACAAATCGACAAACGCCCCGTTCTCCCAAAAGTCCGCCCACATATTTTCGTACGCTTTTCTGCACTCGGCGAAATTCGGGATTGAGGCGGCGTCGGGCTTTGACGGAGAAAATTCGCATGTGAATTCAAGGGTGTCGGAGTTTGAAACCAATTCAAATTCATGCGGGCTTTGTGTGGGCTTAAACTTTGCGCCTTCGGAAAATCTCACGGCGGCAAAATATTTAGTGGAGTCTAGCTCGCGGGAAATCACAGCCGCGTTTTTTAGCGGTGTTTCAAGCGCGCTTTTATGCTTTTGCGGAGAGTTCCAATCGCCGGAAAGGTTGGCTGTTTGCGCGTCCGAATACGGGAATGAAAAAATAACGCGGAGTTTTCCCGGCTTTAAAAGCTTCGACGATATTTTTACCGATACTGCGTCGCGCTCAGGATGCGAAACTGTCGTGACGCGCGCATTTTTCCCGAGCGCGGAGAATTGGCTTTCGACGGCACCGGTGTACATATTCACCATCTGCCATGTCGGAGATATCGAGTTGAAATCGAGCCGCTTTCCGTCGGGCGAGAAAATTGCGAAAGCAATCCGCCCGAGATTCAGCCTGTGCGGATTTGCGGCGAGCCATTCCGAAAGCTGCGGGTTGTCGGGGTCGGGAAGGGAGTCCGGAAAATTTATTATTCCTTTGGGCGAATTTACTGAACTACCCTTAAATTTTTTTGGGTCGGAAGGCGGCGGCGTGGAGTGCCATGCCCAGTCCGAGAGCGTGTTTTGCGCAGAGAGCGTTTGAAGACCCGTCCTGTCAAATCCGAAGGCGAATTTTCCGTTGCCGACCTGCGAGGGCGAATCGCTTTTGCGCGCGGAATTTCCGACGTATTTTACGGTATGGCGTTCGACAGTCGCGCGCCTGTCGATTTTACCTGTGTCCCCAAATATGGCTACAGTATGGATTGCAGCCGCGAAAATTAAAATAATTTTGAGCATTTGCAAAAGTTATATTTAGGGAGGTGGGTACAGGCAACAATAATGACAAGATTTTCAAAAATTTTTTCCCGCGCTTGCGGCGAGCCTTATTGTGTGCGCTTGCAGTTTTGCAATAAAATGCGAATTTTTATTTAGCGTGGAGAATGTACCGTTTGCTTGGAAAGAAATTTTATTCTGATAAAACCTTCGCAAAGCCCGAAAAAAATGTACTGTAAAAATTCTTTGTATTGAAAAGCGAAGTTTTATTTTTTTGATAAAGAAACGAGCAAATCGAGCGGTGCGGAGCAAAATAGCGACAAAAAATTTACCGCGCCAGCAAGTCTTCCCAAACGGCGCGGAGCCTCCTAAAATGTAGGCAAAAACCTTCTATTTTGCGCCCGCGAGCTCGCCCGATGTGATTGCGACCATTCCGAATGCCATCGGCCTTGTCTTTACATTTTTAAAACCTGCGTCGGAGAACATTTTTTCAACCTCCGCGCGCTTGGGATAATACATTGTAGTCTTTGCGAGGTATTCGTAGTCGGCGCTTTCCCCGCCAAACAACTTTGCGATTTTTGGGACTGCCGAGCACATAAAAAATTTCTGAACAGGCTCGAATAACCCTTCCGCGCGCGCAACTTCAAGTACGCACAAAGGCGCGCCTGCTTTTAAGACTCTCGCGATTTCCGAAAGGCACGCGGGGCGGTCGTTAAAATTTCTGAACCCGAACGAGATTGTGGCGGCGTCGAATATTCCGTCCGCAAAGGGGAGTCTTTGGCAGTCGGCCTCCACAAATTCGGAGCGCTCGCCGGCGCATTTTTTGCGGGCAAATTCCAGCATCTCGGGGCAAAAATCGACCCCGGTGACGCGGCAGGAGGCGTCGCGCTTCAGGAACTCTGCGCAAACGTCGCCGCTGCCGCACGCGATGTCGAGAAATTTCTTTTCACCATCTGCGCGCGCGCCTGAAACGGCCGCATTTACGAGCCTTTTACGCCAGATTACATCGAGCCCCCCGCACATAGCGCGGTTTATCACGTCGTAGTGCGCGGCGACTCTCGAAAACATTTTTTTTACGTTCTCGGGTTTTCTGCCTTTGGGGTCGTTGGCGTTTTCCATATTATTTTTTAAAGGAATTTACGACCATCTCCGACAAAAATTTGTCAGGATTTTCCACGGCTTCCTTCGGTATGGAAAATTCCTCCGCGCCCGTATTGCGCGCGACGATTGCCAAGCCGTGGGAATAGTCGCGGAAGAGCTCGGAACAGATTGTCTGGGCGTCTTTGTCGCGCGCGACGCACAGGGATATTATCTTTTCTTTTGCGTCGGGCTCAAAAACGAGCTTAAAACCGTTTTCGGCATGGAATTTTTCCGCAAACTCTGCGATGGATTCCGATATGTCTTCCCTCAAAAGGTCGGCATTGTTCACGAGTAATTTTTCAAGGCCCTCCTTCGGGTTCGCAACCGTTTGGGAGTCGAGCTCAAAGTGCTTTATGCCAGACGAGGGGAGGTCGAATTTAAAGTCGCGCAATGTCCTTTCGAGGACGGTCATAAGGCCCCTCGCGCCGGTTTTTTCTTCGTAGGCGAGTTTCGCGACAGCCTCGATTGCCTCCTTTGTGACGGTGAAGTCGATTCCGTATCCGCGGAAATCCGATTCGTACTGGCGCAAAATAGACCCCTCTGACGAAACGAGAATGTCGGCCAGGTCGTCCGCTTTTAGCGATTCGCATGCAACCCTAACGGGAAGCCTTCCGATAAATTCGGCTTCAAATCCGTATTTTATAAAGTCGGAAGTCTGGGCGAATTTGAGAAATTCCGAGGGCGCTTCGTCCTGATTTGCGCCGTCGGAATGTTCGGAAAAGCCTATTACGCCGCGGTTCATTCGCTTTGCGATGTCCTCGCCGAGGGTGTCGAATGCGCCGCTTACTATGAACAGTATGTGGCGGGTGTTTATTGTGCGCTTTGGCTTTTTTCCGCCTCTTGCGCTCATCGCCATCTGCATTTGCCCCATCATATCCTGCGGGCTTACGACATTCACGTTCGATTCCTCCATTAGTTTTAGGAGGTTGATTTGAACTCCCCTGCCGGATACGTCCCTGCCGCCGTTGCGCCCGTCGCGGCCGGCGATTTTATCAATTTCGTCGATGTACACAATGCCGTATTGGGCGACATCTACATCGCCGTCTGCGGCTTTTACGAGGTCGCGCACGAGGTCTTCGACGTCGCCGCCGACGTATCCTGTTTCCGAAAACTTGGTTGCGTCGGCCTTGACAAACGGAACGCCTATGAGTTTTGCGATTGTGCGCATGAGGTACGTTTTGCCCACGCCCGTCGGCCCGAGAATCAGAATGTTTTGTTTTGCGTATTCGCGTTCGGCGAGTTTCGGGTTTTGCATGCAGCGGCGTATGTGGTTGTAGTGGTCGCAGATTGCGACCGACAGAACCTTTTTCGCCTCGTCCTGCTTAATTACGAATTTATCGAGATAGTCGCGTATCTCGCGCGGCTTCATTGAGAAGTTGGCGATTCTTTCGAGGATTTTTGCGGACGAATCGTTTTGAGGCGCGGAATTTTCTTCGTACGGGGCGGAGGCTCCGAACGGTGGCACAAATTCAAATCTCACGTTTTTATTTTTTCCGAGCACTCCCTCGAGCTGTTTTTTGAGTTCTTCGAGGGGGTTTTCTTCGTTGTCTTTTTTTGGAGTGTCGTCCGTTGGAGGATTTGTATTCATATCTAAAATTTTGCGAAAAGCCGTTTATATAGAGGTCGGATTTTTGTGTAAAGTCTTTAAATAATTTGAAAAAATCATCAGAATTATATTGACTTTCAACATCGAAAGATAATTCTAAAAATCTTAGTAAAGACGCTAAAAGATACGTGCAGCAGTAATTGCTGGCATTTAAAAAGGTTTTTATAACTGATACAAGATAGGCAAAATATGCAAAATCTTACCAAGAGAGAAATAGTTCAGGAAATTTACAAGGCTAAAGAAGAATGCCGCCGCGGCGATATTCTGCAAAACGATGTAAAAGACATAGTTCAGCGCACGCTCGACATACTTTGCGCGTCGCTCGTCAAGGGTAGAAATGTGGAACTCAGGAACTTCGGTGTGTTTGAAGTTCAAATACGCAAGCCGCGCGTTGGACGCAATCCTACAAAGCCCGCCGACGACGTCGTTATCCCCAAGAGGGCTATCGTAAAGTTTAAGGCTGGCAAGGAGCTAAAAGCAGCCCTTAAAAAGCTCGATTTGTCCATAGTGGAAAAGAACAAGGCGGCAAGAGCCAGAAAATAAAATGTTTAAGACTCTCCCAGGGTTTAGAGAGTTTTATCCCGACGATTGCGCCAAACGCAACTTCATATTTTCCAAATGGCGCAAGACCGCCGAAACTTTCGGTTTTAGAGAATTCGACCCGCCCGTGTTGGAGCAGGTCGAACTCTTTACTGAAAAGAGCGGCGAGGAAATAAAGTCGCAACTGTTTGAATTTGTTGACAAGGGCGGCCGCGGAGTCTCGTTGCGTCCGGAAATGACTCCGTCTCTCGCGAGAATGGTCGGCGCTAAAGCCGCAGGCATACGCCGCCCTGTCAAATGGTTCGCAATAGGCGAAAACTACCGCTACGAACGCCAGCAAAAGGGAAGGCTGCGCGCTTTCTATCAATATAATGCCGATATCCTCGGAGACGACTCGATAAATGCCGACGCCGAAGTAATCGCGCTTCTCATAGAATCTTTGCGCGCTTTTGGCCTCACCGAAAAAGAGTTCAAACTAAGGCTTGGCGACAGAACCCTGTGGGTGCTGTTCCTCCAAAATATGGGTGTGGAGGAAAATTTTATTATTCCCGTGCTTTCCGTCATAGATAAGATGGAAAAAGTTTCCGCGGAAGCTTTGGCGGAAATGGCCGAAAAGGCGCTCGAGGGCTCGAAGGCCGACGCGAAAGCCCTAATGGCCGCCGCGAAGGACTTTATAAAAGCCTCGACTCTCGACGAAATAAGGGCGTCTTTCGACCTGTCTTCTGAACTCGCGGAAAAAATCGACGCGCGCATATCAGATTGGCGCATATTGATTTCCCTACTGTCCTCAATGGGCGTGGGCGAGTATGTGTCGATAGACCTCGGCATTGTAAGAGGCCTTGCGTACTATACGGGGTTTGTCTTTGAGGCTTTCCAAACGGTCGGTTCCGGACGCGCTTTGGCGGGCGGAGGCAGGTACGACAATCTCGTAAAAAAGCTCGGCTATCAGGATATGCCGGCTGTCGGATTCGGAATGGGAGATGTCACAGTTTCGGATCTTCTCGAACTCGTGGGGAAGATGGGTACTGACGCGCGGCCGCTCCAAATTTATGTTGCAATAGGCTCTCCAAATTGCAGAGACAAGGCTTTGGAAATTGTTTCAACTCTCAGAAGGGCGGGGTATAGAACAGACTACCCGTTCAAGGACGCTTCTTTCGGCAAGCAGTTTAAGCAGGCCGACTCACTCGGGGCAAAGTTTGCGGTAGTAGTTGGAGAGGACGAAGTTTCTAAAGGCTGTGCCAAGGTAAAAAGGCTTTCAACGGGCGAGGAAACTTTTGTAGAGTTTGGAGATCTGGTTGATTTTCTCGCCCAGTCTTAGTTGCAGACTTTTTATTTTTTTGCGGGCATTGCGCCGTTTTGCTTTTTTATCGACGCAATGCTTGCTTTTTTTTTGCGCGGCGGCGCGGTGATGTGAAGTGCGCGTTTTTTATTGTTCCGTTGGCGCGATGAATTAAGAAATTACACGGCGCATAGGAATACGCACATCACTGCAAACAAGAGCCATGTTGCTGGGGCGATTTTCCTTGCGCGTTTTGTGGCGCACATTAGCAGGACATAGGCTACTATGCCGAAAGCGAATCCCTCGGAAATTTTAAAGCACAAGGCAACCATCATTATGCAAAAAAATACGGGAATCAATTCCGCGGGATCGGAGAAATTTATCTGGGATACGCTTTGAAACATTAGAATCCCGATGATAATCAGCGCCGGCGCCGTTGCTGCCGCGGGAACTGCGTTTATAAGCGGCGAGAGAAATAGTGCCGCAATAAAAAATAGGCCCGTAAATATCGAAGTCAGACCCGTCTTGCCTCCCGATTCTATTCCTGCCGATGATTCCACGTATGCGCCGGTTGTGGACGTGCCAAGCAATGCGCCTAATATAGTTGCGGAGGCGTCGGCTGTCAGGGCTCTTCCCATTTTGGGGAATGTTCCGTCGGGGCGCATAATTCCGCATCTATTGGCCATTGCAACGACAGTCGCTATTGTATCGAGCAGGTCGAGCATTAGCAGCACGAATATTACGGGAGCGGCTTTTTGAAATTCCCTGAACGGATAGGCGAAGTCGAGCTGCATAAAGGTTTCGGAAATTCCGTGGGGCATTGAGAAAACCGCGTTCGGGATTTGCGCCATGCGCTTGCCGGTGGAGTCGTCAACAAAGAATGCGACAGCCGTCATTGCGACGATTGATATTATTATTGCCGCCCTCACTTTTTTCACGTAGAGAATCGCAAGCAGCGCGATTCCCGCAAGCGCAAACAGGCATTCAGGCGAAGACAATACGCCGCCTGTCACGAGAGTCACAGGATTTGAGACGACGAGCTTTGCCGACTGCAACCCGAAAAATGCTATAAACATTCCAATCCCGCATTGAAGCGCAATCTGCATTGGGCGCGGAACGCCCATAATCAGTTTTTCGCGGATTCCCGTTATTGAAATTATGAAGAAGAAAACGCCGTTGTAAAAGGTGAGCGCAAGAGCCTCCTGCCATTTGAGGCCCATTCCGATGCAAACAATGACGGAGAAATATGTGTTTGTCCCCATAGTGGGCGCGACGGCGATAGGCAGGTTTGCAAGCACCGCCATCAGGGCGCAGCCTATCGCAGCCGCGACGGCCGTGACAGTCACGAGAGCCGCCTTGTCCATTCCCGCTTGGGAAAGTATTGCGGGATTTACCGCCAATATGTACGACATCGCAATGAATGTTGCGAAACCGGCGAGCAGTTCGTTTGGCACTGTGGAGCCGCGCTCGCTCAGACGAAAAAATTTTTCCAGTAATTTCATATATGCAAAGAGTGTAAAAGAGGCTTTTTTTAAGTTCGGGTCAGACAAAAAATTACTGCCTGTCGAGAGAGCGGTAGTTTATAGCCTCCAAGAGCTGGTGTGTCTGAATATCTTCGGAGGCTTCAAGATCTGCGATTGTGCGGGCCACTTTTAGGATTCTGTCCCAAGCGCGCGCCGATAGCCCGAGTTCCTCCATTGCGGAAGTCAGCATAGAAATTTGTTCGTTTGTCAACTGGCAGAATTTCCTGATTTGCGAGCTTGTCATTGCGGCGTTTACGAGGTCCGTTCGCCCGTATGGAGCGAAGCGCCGCTTTTGTATTTCCCTTGCGGCCTCGACTCTCTTGCGGATTTCTGCGGAGGATTCGCCTTTTGAGGCTTTTGCAAGGTCGCTCACCGGCAGGGCTGAGGCCTCGACGTGGATGTCGATTCTGTCGAGCAGCGGGCCCGAAACTCTCGCCCTGTAAGCCTGTACCTGCGCGGGAGTGCATGTGCATTTTCGGCGGGGGTCACCCAGATAGCCGCATTTGCAGGGGTTCATCGCCGCGACGAGCATAAATTTGCAGGGGTAGGTTATTTTGCCTGCCGCGCGGGAAATTGTCAGCTTGCCGTCCTCCATTGGCTGCCTGAGGTTGTCGAGAATAGAGCCGAATTCCGGAAGCTCGTCGAGGAACAGAACTCCATTGTGCGCGAGCGACACTTCGCCGGGGCGCGGATTTGGGCCGCCTCCTGCGAGCCCTACGCGGCTGATTGTGTGGTGCGGCGCCCTGAATGGGCGTCTAAAAAATTTGTTTTCCGAGAACTGCGTAAGCCCCGCCGCGGAATATATGCCGAGAATTTCGAGAAATTCGTCGAGCGTCGGCAGCGGCATTATTGATGGAATGCGCTTTGCAATCATGCTCTTTCCCGAGCCCGGCGGGCCGACCATTAGAATATTGTGCCCGCCTGCTACGGCGACTTCAACGGCTCTGCGCACTTGATGTTGGCCTTTGACGTCTGCGAAGTCCGGCATGCCTTCCGATTGTTGGGGAATGTTGAAGGGCGACTCTGAAGCCCTGACTGGCTCAAGGTTTGTTTTGCCCCTCAGAAAGTTTACGAGTTCGCCAAGATCGCGCGGGGCGAGAGCGTCAATGCCGTCAACAAGCGCGGCTTCGGCGGCCGATTCCGGGGGCAGTATCACGCCCTTTTTACCGAGCCTGCGCGCTAGCAACGCAAGCGATACCCCTCCGCATATGTGTCTCAAATCCCCTGATAGGCTCAGTTCGCCCGCAATGATGTAGTCGGATAGCTTGGTTTCATCGAGCTCTCCGGTGGAAGCGAGAATACCGAGGCATATCGGGAGGTCGTATATCGGCCCTTCTTTTTTGATGTCACCGGGCGCGAGATTGACCGTCATTTTTGTAAACGGCATGGAGAATCCACTGTTCGAGAGGGCCGAGGAGACGCGGTTTATGGATTCTTTTACGGCCGCGTCGGGAAGGCCCACGACGAAAGTTTTTGGTTCGCCCCTCTCCCCGGAATTTACCTCTACCTGTACCGGCAGCGCCTCGACTCCGACGAGGGCGCCAGAATTTACCCTTGCCAACATCTATCAAAAAAATTTACGCGGTGAATTTATTTCCGGTAATTATATTATTTGTAAAACGTTTCGCGCAAGAATAAATACATCGGAATGTCTTGATTTAACGCCTGAATTTATCCAATATTTTCGCCGATGGATATGGGCGAAGCGCAAGGAAGGCTCGCTGCTGCGGCGCGGGCTGTGTTTGAAATTTTTAAGGTGGGAAATCTTACCCTCTGCGCGGCGGAATCGTGCACGGGCGGGCTGGTCGGTTCGTCGATAGTGGGAATTTCCGGGGCAAGCTCGATATTTAAGGGATCTGCCGTATGCTACTGCGACGCCTCTAAAATCTCCGTCTTGGGCGTGCGCCGCGATACGATTGAAAATTGCTTTGCCGAGAGCAGGCAATGCTCCATTGAAATGGCGCGCGGGGCTATGCGTATCTTCGGCGCGGACGCCGCGGTTTCTACGACGGGATTTCTCGACGCCAACGTGGGCGGAAAGCCGCAGGAGCTCGCCGGAAAGGTTTTTGTATGCGCTTGCGTTGGGGGCGGCGGAAAGACTTCGGAATTTTGCTCGCAAATATCCCTCGATACAAACGCAGACAGAAATTTGAATAGAACCATAACGGCGGCTTGCGCCCTCGAATCCCTCAGACTTGCAATATCATCAATACGTCCTCAAATATGATTGCTTTCCTTAGAAATTTTTGCGCCTCATTGGCGGCTTTGATAGTATTTTTTATAGCAGTGCCTTTCACGTTTCTGGTTATAATCGCGGCGGTGATTGCGTCGATAGGCGAGAAGGACAAATTAGAGGTCTCAAAAGGCGGAGTCCTCGTATTAGATTTGTCGGACGGGGTTTCCGAGACTTCCCCAGCAAGCAATTTTAAGATCCGCGGGAAGTTTTTTAAAATTCCCCCAGAGAGCACTTTTGATATATGCGCTAAAATACGGGCGGCGGCGGCGGACCCATCTGTGAATGCCCTGTTGATAAAGGGAAGTGCGGCAGACTCGCCTTCGGGGATATCGCTCGCGCAGGCTTCGGAAATAAGGGAGGCGGTCGAGAAATTCTCCGAGAAGGGAAAAGTGTCTTATGCGTATCTCGAAAACCCCTGCTTTGCGGACTATTATTTGGCGAGCGCCGCGCGGGCAGTCATAATGAATCCCTTCGGCTCGATGGAATACAAAGGGCTGGCATTGCAGAGCGTGTATTTGGGTGGGGCAATGAAAAAATACGGCATTGGCGTTGCGCTTGTAAAATCCGGCGAGTTTAAGAGCGCGGGCGAAATGTTTACGTCGGATAAAATGCCGGAACCGCAAAAAGCGCATTTGTCGAAAGTCCTTCAATCTCTATGGAGCGGCTGCCAATCGCAAATATCGGCTTCGCGCGGGATACCGGAAGCGGCCCTCTCTAAAATCGCGCGCGATGATGCAATATTTTCAGCCTACGACGCCAAAAAATTCGGGTTTGTTGATGAGCTTATGTATGCCGACACTCTAATCGAAATGCTAAAAACTACGTACGGTGAAAAGGGCAATACTTTTAAAAATTTGAGCATCCGCGACTATTCCGTTCCTGTTAACTATAACACGGCAAAAATAGCTGTTGTGGCTCTCGAAGGTGAGATTTGCGAAGACTCCGTGTCGTCGGGCAGAATGTCTGCAAAAAAAATAGCCGGAATACTCCGCCGCATTCGCGCCGACAACTCAGTGAAGGCGGTAGTGCTTAGGATAGACAGCCCCGGCGGAAGCGCCTATGCGAGCGAGGTCATACGCAGGGAGGTCGAGGCTCTCTCACAAAAGGCAAAAGTAGTTGCCTCATTCGGTTCCACAGCCGCAAGCGGCGCTTATTGGATTTCAACGGCAGCGCACAAAATATGCGCCGACGCATCTACGATAACGGGGTCGATAGGCGTATTTTCAGTCGGCTTTGACATCGAAAAAATCGCGGCGGAGCACGGAGTGAAATTCGACGGCGTAAAGACCGACCCTATGGCGGATTTTATGTCGGCCTTGCGCGCGGCGGACGATAGGGATTTGGCGAAGATGAAAGACTTGTGCGACGATGTGTACGAAAGGTTTGTCATGCTTGTCTGCAAGTCCAGAAAAATGGATATAAAAGACGTTGAAAAAATCGCAGACGGCAAGATTTACACAGGTGCTCAGGCTTTGGAAATAGGTTTATGCGATTCTATTGGCGGGGTTGAAAGCGCAATAAATGAGGCCGCGAAACTTGCGAAGATTGGCAGCTACAAGGTTGTTCAATACCCGAAATACGACCCGATTAGCGAGATTTTTCCGGTTGATTCCTCAAGCGCGGAAATATTGGGTAAAGCTCCGTCAGTATTCGGCGCGAAATTTGGTAAGTGCGCGGCATTTGTCGAGGAGACCGCAAAACTATCGCGGGCGCCGTTAAAAAGGAGGGTTTATATGCGTATTTTCCCGACTTTTGAATTGTCCGGAGTTTCCGGAAAGTAGGGGAGGTTTAAAATGTATTGATATGCAGGAGGGCTTGCGGGGATAAGTTTTATTCTGCGGGAGCTTTCAGCAGATGCAATTTATATATCCGTAAAATAGAAGTAGCCAATCTATATGCCGCAATAATTCGCGAATTTAAATAATTAAAAGGCGTCAATAGATTGTATCTTTAAAAAACTATATTCTATGGGCAATTTTTTTACGGCGAGCATTACAAAAGCTTGGGCGGCTGGCTTGCTGGAGAGATAAAAAACAGATTCCAAAATACAAATTTTCTATGCCGCTTTTTCATTAGTCTGTGCGACAATAGTATTGCAAGGAATATTGACTCTACTGGATATCGGGCGGCTAATAACTTTGCTCTTTTTAGTTTCACAGCGCGCAAATGCGTATTTTTTGCGCAGGCAAATTGCAATTATTTGGGCTATGAAAAGTGCTCTTTTTACGATTTGTTGATGCAAGGTATGCATTGTACTTGCAATTTGCAATGCTTCTTGGCGGTTTTACGCCGCGCGAATGCGAGGTGGGATTTCCGCAAGGAATTTTGCAATATATTGCCGCCAGACTGCGGCAAAAAATGTAAAGTCCATAAAAAGGAAGGGTGCGCCCAGCGAAAGGCGCACCCAGTTTAGCTTCTATTTTATTTGGAAAATTTAGAAGTTGGGGTGGCAGATGATAGTATCGCCGGCAGCGACTACAATATCTTCGCCATCGCTCCAAACGGAGTCGTTAATTAGGACTTTAAATGTGACGTTGCCTTTGGGAACTGCTTGTTCCCACAGCCATTCATCTTCGCCGACGCATTGCATTGGCACGCCTACATTCCAATCCAAGCCACCGCCGAGACCGCGTATGTACAACTGGTTGCCCCAACCCGCATTGTACTTGGCGATGACTCTCGTGACCTTCTTGCAGGCAGAAGATTTGCTCTGCCCGGCGACGTCACACGCGCAAGCCGCCGTTTTTGCCTTGGCGGACTTTTTGGAAGCCGTTGCCTTTGGCGCAGCGGCTTTGGTTGTCACTTTCTTGACTGTCTTTTTCGTGGCAGGCATTTTTTTTCCTTTCCTGATAAATAAGGTTCTATTACCTCATTAGTTAAGTCGGTATTATCTTCCGAGTCCGAGAAATAAATCAAGCATTAAATTATTTATTTTTTTCCTTATCGGAAATATAATTTGCCTATCTTTATCTATCGTATAAAACGCCCGATATATAAATTTGTTTTAAAAAAAATAAAAAAACCGCCTAAAAAGGCGGCTTTTTTTTTGCAAATATAAGAATTCTTATTCGATTTCGTCAGTTCCATCGGAATTGGCGGAATACTGTTTGGATATCATCTCGCTTACGACATTTAGAGCCGAGATTTGAGAGAAAGAGCGTTCCGCATTTTCTTTTAAAGAAGTGAAATCTTTGTCAGCAACGTTGATTGCAGGCGGAGTGAACTTGGACACGAAAATTATATATCCGTCACCAGCGACCGTTTGCATAGCCGACATTTTTCCGGCTGCAAGCTTCGGCAACTCCGAACTTGCGACCGCATTGAGCGCGTATGAGGCATTGTCTTGGGAGGGTGAGGCTATGACATAATTTTTAAATTCTTCGATTTTCGCTCCTCCTTCTTTTGAAATCTTTGCAAATGCCGCCTCGTCTTTTGCAGATTTGAGCGCTTTTTCGAGGGTGGATACGCGTTCTGCGAAAAGTTTCTGCTTTTGCGACAATTTGTAATCGGCCTCAACTTTAGCCTTTACTTCGTCGAGCTTGGGCAGATATGAGGGAACTTTTTCGGAAAGAATTGCGACTGTCACGCCGTTTTCCGAAGGAATGGGGTCCGAAAAGAATAGTTTTTCGTCGAGCTTTATGCCTACCTGCGCAATCGATATATCGACGCCTTCGGGCAGTTTTTGGTCGGTCGTTCTAAAAAGCGGGAGTTTCTTCACTTCAGCTTTCGCGTCGGCGACGAGCTTTTTAAGTTCGGAGGAGCCCATTTTTACACCGGAGTCGTATATGGAAATCGCGAGGTTTTCAGCGGCTTTTGCGGCGGCTCTCAAAGAGGAGTCCGCGAGCACGTCAGCCTTTACTTTGTCGGCAATTTCCGATAGTGCGGGCATATAGGGCTTGCCGTCTTTTTGCGTGGCGTACTTGCGCATGTTGGAGCCGTAGAAGGCGGAGATTTCCGCATCTGTGGGCGTTGGCACCGATGCCGCGTATTTCACCGACGGGAAGAATACTGTTTCGAGTATTACGCCTTCGCCAATTCTGTAATTTTCAATGTTTTCCTTGAAGAACTTTTCGAGGTCCGCCTGGTTTACTTTTATTTCAGGCTTAAAGTTTTCAAATTGGAGAATCGCCATTGCGAAGTCCCATTTGCCGTAGAATTTTTTGTACTGATTTTCAATGTACGAAAGCGGCAAGTATCCGGGACCGCCCATCAATTTTTCAACTTTATTGGCGAGGGCGTTCTGGGAGATTATATACGAGAGAAGTTCTTCGCTCATGCGGCCGCGGTCGCTCACAAATTTCTTCCATAATTCGGGGTCGAAATTTCCGCTCGCATTCTTAAATGCGGGGGAGGACTGCACATATTCCCTAAGTTCGTCTTCGGAAACTTGGCTCATTCCCAATTCGCGGGCGGCGGACAAGAGGTAGGCTTGGCGCAACATTAGCTGTGTCATCTGCTGCTGTGTACGTATATTCTTCTGCCCGAGAATGGCGTCATAGACAGCCAAGTTTTGCAGATTGGCCTTCACATTTTCGTCGGACAGATTGTAGCCGTAAAATTCTTTCGTATTATCCCAAGCGCGGTTTCTATCGCCGAGGAACGGAACAGAGCCAATCGTAAATACGAACGCTATCACGATTGCTACCAACAGCACCATGAATACGGGTTTATGGTGTTTTTGCAGAACGATTTGAATCCAAGTAATCATACTATAAATTTTTAAAGGGGTGAATTTATCTACAAGTGTCGGATATGTCAATCTTTGAAACGCGCAAAAAAAACTGTTTGCCGAAAAACTCTTTGCGGCTTGTAAATTTCCCCTAAAAAAACAATATAGAGCGGAAAATGAGTGAGAATTTAAAAACCGCCCTGATTTTGTGCGCCGGCTACGGAACCCGACTAAGACCCCTTACGGATAAACTTCCCAAGCCGCTTTTGCCCGTGCGCGGAAAGCCCGCAATATTTGCTGTCATGGACAAGCTGCGCGCGGCGGGCGTAGATGACTTCCTCATAAATGTGCATCACTTGCCCGAAAAATTTGCCGAAATTTTTGAGCTTCCGCCCGACTCTTTTAAAAGAGGGCGGCTCGCCAAGACGCACTATTGCGGTTCTTCTGTGAGGCTTGTCTTTGAGCCGCAAATACTCGACACCGGCGGCGCCGTAAAAAATATACTGCCTTTTATAGACACCTCAAAGCCGCTTGTGGTCCATAACGGCGACATATATTTTGATTGCCCAGCAGATGAATTTCTCTCCGCCGCGCAAGAAAATGTCTCAGATGCCGCCTGCGCCGCGACCCTTTGCCTGCGCTCCGGCGGGAATATGCCAAATGTTGGCGTCGATTCGCTCGGAAACGTTTGCGACATGCGATTTGCGCTTGCCGCGCCTTATGAGAAAATCGCCCAGTACGCGGGTTTTTTTGTTCTCAATCCGCTGATATTCGACCGCTTTCGCCGCGCCAAAACCGCTAAGTTCTCGGTGGTGGATATTTTTTTGGATGCACTGCGCGCCGGGGAGCGCATTGCGGGATTTTTTGCCGACGGCGGCGAATGGGCTGACATCGGGACCCGCGCCGAATACGTTCGGCTAAATTCCCGCGGGCTTTCGGACGAGTGGGCGGCGCTTGCCGAACTTTGCGAGTGCGGATTTGAGCCAAACGAGGCTGATATAAGAAAAGTCGCAAAGGGGGCGTCGACGCGCGCATTTTATAGATTTTCCAAAGGCGGGGAAAAACTTGTGGGCTGTTTCTATTCGGATTTGCCGCGCGAGAATTTCTTGTACGCGCCGATAGCGGAATTTTTATGCGGTTGCGGTGTTCCAGTGCCAAAAATTTTATTCCACGACGCGCATAAAAAAATAATCGTAATGGAGGACGCCGGCGAGCGCGATATTGGCGAATTGCAAGCGGAGGAGATGCGGGGCGCATATTTTGCCGCTTTGCGCGCGGCGAAAATTTTACATACAAAAGCTTCCGAAAAATTCGCCGCAAATCCCATAGAATTGTGCCCTCCATTCGACGCCGATTTATACCGGTGGGAGCAGGATTATTTTTACAGAGAGTGCGCGCAGGGAGTTTTTGGCATAAATATTCCGCGCCCAGATTCCGATTTTGAAGTTTTGACGCGCAGGTTATTGGATTTCCCGCGCAGGTTATTGTTTAGGGATTTTCAATCGCAGAATATTATGGTTTCGGAAGGCGGAGATATACGGGTTATAGACTTTCAGGGAATGAGGCTTGGCAATCCGTTTTACGATGTCGCATCTTTGTTGTTCGATCCTTACGTGGAGAAGCTTGGCGGGGAGTTTATCGATGAAGCGCTCGGAGAATATCTGAATTTCCTTCCCGACGCCTCGTTCCCCGGCTTTGCGGAATCGCGGGAAATGCTAAATTTTGCGGGGGTTGAGAGGCTGCTGCAAGCATTGGGGGCGTACGGATTTTTGTCGGCTAAAAAAGGTAAGACAGGATACGCAAAATATTTTGCGCCTGCTGCGGCAAATTTGCTTGGTTGCGCCCAGAAGTGCGGGCTTTCGGGTATTGCTGAATTTGCCTCGGCAATTTTGGAGAAGACGCGCCGATAGATGCGCTGTTTTAAGGTGACGCAGGGTATATACATTAATTTGCAAGAAACGCGCTTATAGTAGGTTTCGGTGTTTTGTTTGGCAGGTTCGCACGTAATAATTCATAATACATGTATGAATATTTTATATTATTATATATTTTAAGAGAAGGGAAATTTTGATTAAAAAATAAATAACTTATTGACTGTTTTTAACTTGACAATATTCGGATTTCATATACGAAAATAAATATTAATTCCATTGAAACTACCACTCGGCAAAATCTAACAAAAAAATCTGTATATGAAAAAAGATATCTTTTTAGCTCTATTTTTTATGCTTTCCGGAGGCGCATTAATTGCGGCTCTTCCAACATCTCCTCTCAATGAAGAATATACCATTACTGGAAACGAAACTGTTAATGGCCAATGGTACCAGCATTATCAAGTGGGTGATAACGGCATACTAAATATATACGGAGAAGGCCAATGCTCACGGTAAACTATGGCCACAATTACTCTCCGACTTTCTCCGGATCGGGAATTGTGAATGTTGGTTCCGATACAGATTTTGGGCGCCTCGTCGTTACGAGTGCAGAAGCCTTTGAGGATGGTTGGAACAATATAATAAATTTTACGGGCACTATAAATGTCGGATATCTCGGGGATTTTTCTATAAGCGGCGAATTTCCTTCTCATTATGGCACTATATTTTCGATAAGGAATTTGAATATTGATGGAACGGTCTCAGTAATGCCTTCAATTCAAAACAATGTTTCGTATTTTGAGGTCGGAAATCTAAATCTAAGCAAGGACGGAATGTTTACGAGTGAGATAGATATCCAAATGACGGGCAACGGAGTTTATAACATATATGGCAATGGCCTTAACGCTCCGCGAATAAGAATCTCTCAAGGCGAAAGCAATGTTATAAATCTCAACGGAGAAAACCTCCTTTCAAACATAAAAACGATAGACTTCCAATCGTACGGCGGCTATCTGAGAATAAACGCTTATGCCGATAATACCTTAAACGGGTTTACTTTTACTTCAAACGCAAAGTTGGGAATTTCAGTTTCTGCCGGTGAGACGTTGATTATAGACAATCTTAAAATTGAAAGCACAAATGTTTCAAATGTTGCAATCGAGTTCTATGATTATACAAACGGATCGTTCGGGATAGGAGATTCCGACGTTTCGATTGAGGACAATCGGCTCTACATTCCTTCGACGGACACATATGTTGATTTGATTGCATACGACGCAGAAGGTTCTGTTTTATCGGGTATATGGTCTCTCGATTGGGACGGCTATACAAACTCGTTTATGTTCAACCAGACCGTTCCTGAGCCGGCTGTTTTTGCTGTTGCACTCGGGGGACTTGCGCTGTTTTGCGCGTTGCGCAATGGGCGGCGTCCGCGTAGCAGGTAGTTTCCCAGAAGCGGCGCATTTGCCAAGTTATTAAAAAGCATCGGCAAAACTTTTAAAATTGCAGGCTGAGTCGCAAAATTTTTTCTCTCCTGCAATTATTTTAGATTATAATATTTGTGCGAGGGGCGTATCCGGGCTATTGCTATTTTGGAAACAGCGTGTGTGTGTCTTTTTAACTCGGGAAAATAAAATTTCGCAACTCTACGATGCGTTCGAGGGCGCGGGAATATAAACTATAAAAAATGACGATACTCGCAATTTCTGCGTTAATTGAATCCAAGCAAAAATGCGAAATAGGGATTTTTAATAGGATAGCTTCTGGTGCAAAATTTGCTGTGCATTGTATAGGTATTTGAACGGCTGTTCATAAGATTTTTCTATACGCTGCAATAATTTTTATTTGGCTTCATATTTTGACTGAGTTTTTCACTGCCGTAGGATTGCTTTTGAAATAATATACACTTTTATTTTTTGCCCGGGAAAACTTGCATGTTAGGTTGTTGATATATCTTGTCGCCTTGCCTAAAAATTTTGCTTTTAAATTTATCTCCGAATTTCCCAGCCAACTTTTTCGGAAAGTATTTTTTTTCGCCCAAAAAGTAAAATCGGCGATGGCGCAAATTTGCCGGCGCGCATTTCTTTGCAGACTGCGGCAGATAATTTGCGGATTCGGGATTTTATAAAATTATCCCTCTCCGCGAAAAAAACAAACAAAACCTCCGTTTTATTTATAGAGCCGCGCGGATTTTTAGAAGAGAGTCAACCAAGCCTTCGAGCTCGCCAAGCGGCAACTGTGTCGCCGCATCTGAAAGCGCCTTTTCAGGGGTTGGGTGTGTTTCGAGAAACACTCCGTCCGCTCCCGCCGCGATTGCCGCCCGCGCTATCAGCCCGACATATTTGCGCTCGCCCCCGCTCACTCCGTCGCCCCTTCCGGGCAGCTGCACAGAGTGGGTTGCGTCGATAATCACCGGTGTTCCGTTTTCCGCCATTATTGCGATTGACCTCATATCGACTACGAGGTTTCCATAGCCGAAAGTCGAGCCCCTTTCTGCCTGCCATATTTCCGACGCCCCCGCTTCGCGCAGTTTTGAGACGACGTATTTCATATCGTACGGCGACAAAAATTGCCCTTTTTTGACGTTTACCGCCTTGCCCGTTTTAGCCGCGGCTACGAGCAAGTCGGTCTGGCGGCAGAGAAATGCCGGTATTTGGAGGGCGTCGCAGACTTTTGCAACTTCCGCGCATTGATAGCTCTCGTGGACGTCCGTTATTACGGGCAGCCCGAATTTCTCCCTCACTTCGGAGAGAATTTCCAGCCCTTTCTCCATACCGGGGCCGCGCGGGCTTTTTATGCTTGTGCGGTTTGCCTTGTCAAAACTGCCCTTGAATACGGCAACGAGCCAGTCGGCGTATTTTGAGGCGATTCTCGCCACTTCGTCGGCGACTTCAAAACTCAAATCGCGCGATTCCAAAGAGCATGGACCCGCGATTAACAGCATTTTGGACGAGTCTTTTTCAAATATCATTTCTTTGCGGCGGCCCTTTTTAGCGCCTCTCCCACAAAAGCGCAAAACAGCGGATGTGGTTTTGAGGGCTTTGATTGAAATTCTGGGTGGAACTGCACTCCGACCATCCACGGGTGGTCTTTCACCTCGACAATCTCCACGAGGTTGCGCTTCGGATTGATGCCCGCCACGACGAGCCCGGCGTCTTCGAGCCTTTTGCGGTACGCATTGTTAAATTCAAAACGGTGGCGGTGGCGTTCGCGCACCGATTTCTGCCCGTAGGCCTTGCCCGCGCGCGAGCCCTCTACAAGGGCGCATTCGTAGGAGCCAAGGCGCATTGTCGCACCCTTGTCAACTATGTCCTTTTGGTCGTCCATTAAGTTGATTACGGGGTAGAGGGTGCTTTCGTTGAACTCTGTGCTGTTTGCGCCGTCCAGCTCGAGGACGTCCCTCGCGTATTCTATGACGGCAATCTGCATGCCGAGGCATATCCCGAAGTACGGAATCTTGTTTTCGCGGGCATATTTTGCCGCGAGTATTTTGCCCTCTATGCCCCTGTCGCCGAATCCGCCGGGGATAAGTATGCCGTCGGCGTCGGAAAGGTATTTTTCGGCGCCGTCGCGCTCGACGTCTTCGGAGTCTATCCTCAGTATTTTCACGGAGCAGTCGTTCCCGACGCCAGCGTGCGCGAGGGATTCGTAAATCGACTTGTATGCGTCTTGCAAGTCTATGTACTTGCCTACAACGGCGATTTTTACGCAGCCGCCCGACGGGGAAACGAGCCTGCGGACTATTGATTTCCATGCGGACATATCGCTTTCGGGGGCTTTTATTCCGAGCCTCTCGACGACAAGCTTGTCGACCCCCTCTTCCGCGAGCATTATCGGAAGCTCGTAGATAGAGTGCTTTACGTCCATTTCTTCGATGACAGCCTTTTGCTCGACATTGCAAAATAGCGAAAGTTTTTGGCGCATATCGTCCGTCATAGGCTGCTCGGTGCGGCAGACGAGAATGTCGGGCTGAATGCCGATTTCCCTGAGTTTTGCGACGCTCTGCTGTGAGGGCTTTGTTTTGAGTTCGCCCGCCGCCTTCAAGTAGGGGAGCAGGGTGACGTGTATGAAAAGAACGTTGTCTTTGCCGACTTCCAGCGAGAATTGGCGCAGGGCTTCGAGGAACGGAAGACCCTCGATGTCTCCGACAGTGCCGCCGATTTCTGTGATTAGCACGTCAACCCCTTCGCCTGCCGCGTAGAGGCGCGCCTTAATTTCGTTTGTCACATGCGGAATGACCTGCACGGTCTTGCCGAGGTAGTCTCCGCGCCTTTCCTTTTGGAGGACGTGTTCGTATATTTGCCCGGAGGTCAGGTTGTTGAATTTGCTAAGCTTGCAGTGGGTAAAGCGTTCGTAGTGGCCGAGGTCGAGGTCGGTTTCCGCGCCGTCGTCGAGGACATAGACTTCGCCGTGCTGGAATGGGCTCATCGTGCCGGGATCCACGTTCAGATACGGGTCGAATTTTTGTATTCTTACTTTAAGTTGTCTGGTTTCCAGCAGTGCGCCGAGGGCGCCCGAGGTGAGCCCCTTGCCCAAAGATGAAACAACGCCGCCTGTAATAAATATATATTTCATTTCGGGGCTAATTTTAAAACGCGAAAGGTTAGCTCTTGGCAACATTATTCCGCCCGGCTTTTAAAAAAAAGCCGCAAGTCCGCTTGGTTAAAGCGCGGATAAAAGCGGCGATTCCGGCGAACGGAGGCGTTCTGTGCGGATATTTTTCCGCCGCCATCAATTCGCAGGCTGAAAAATCCTCAAAGTAGGAACAGAGCGCCGAGACCCAAGAATATGAAGAATCCGCCGGTGTCAGTGCAGCCGGTTGCAAATATCGACGAGCCTGAAGCGGGGTCGAGCCCGAACTTTTTGAGGGTAAATGGTATAAAACTTCCCATAAAGCCTCCGAGCGACATATTTATAAGCATCGCTACCCATACTATTATAGAGAAGTCGATTCTCCTTGTGACGACGAGCGCAAGGCATGCGCCCAGAAGCCCTATCAGCAACCCGTTCAAAAAACCCTTTATCGTTTCGCGTACGCATACGCGCGTCATATCGAACATTTCCACTTCGCCAAGCGCGATTGAGCGGACTGTGACAGCCAGCGTCTGCGCCCCCGTATTTCCGCCGATTCCCGCTATTATAGGCATAAAGACCGCAAGAATCGGCAGCACGGCGATGTCTGCGTCGAAAACTCCCACCACGGCCGAAGCCACAAATGCCGTGCAAAGGTTTACCAACAGCCACGGAGAACGCTGCCGTATGCTTGAAAAAATCGGGTCGAAGATGCCTTCGTCGGCGCCCGCGCCAGCCATTTTTTGTATGTCCTCGGTGTTCTCATCGCGCATGATGTCGATTACGTCGTCGTGCGTGATTATCCCCAGAAGTTCTCCGTCCGAGTCCACGACGGGCAGGGTGTGGAAATTTGTATCGGCCATTATGTGGGCGACTATCTCCTTGTCCATCGTAGGCGCCAGAAGCCCTATCAGCCCCGTGCGCATTATGTGCCCGACTCTCGCCCCCTTTGGCGCAAGCAGGAGCGCGCGCATCGAAACAACCCCCTGCAAGACGTCGTCGGAGTCCACAACGTACAAGTAATAAATATTTTCGTATTCGTCCCGCATTTTTCGCACTGCGCTTATTGCCTCGTCGATAGTCATATCTGCGCGCAGGGTGGCGACGTGCGGATTCATTATCGCGCCGGCCGTGTCCTCTGGGTATTCGAGAAGTTCGAGAACGTCTTCCGCGGCTTCGGGCTGCGATTTTTGCATTCCCTTCAAGAGCCTGTCGCGGTCGTCGTCTTCGAGCTCGCGGACGATGTCGGCGGCGTCGTCGGGCTCCATCTCGTTCAAGACGGACACCGCGCGGTGCTCGCGCATTTCGGAAACGAGCTCGGCGGACTGTTCGGAGTCCATCTCGGATACGATTTCCGAAACCTGCTCCGGGGCAAAGCGCCTTAAAATCTGGCGCTGGGTATCTACGTCGAGGCGCGATAAAAATACGGATAAGATATGCGGGCTTGTGCGCAGGAGGGTTTCGTCGTCGAGCCTGTCAAGCTCCGCATTGTCGGCCATGCTCACCAGATCGTAGAGCGTATAGCCTTCATCGCGGCGGAGCGCGTCGGCGACTTTTTCTTCCTGTGGCATTTATTAAACCTCCGTTAACCGCAAAGTGTAAATATCTGCCGACAACTCAATTCTGTTCGGCGGCAAGTTTCAAGTATTTTTCGGCGGGCTGGTATTTTTTTTTAAAGCCGCATTTTTGCGTCGGGCGGGCTCGAAAATTTTCTAACCCGCCCGCAAATCTCTGTCCCTTTCATAAAAAAAATTGCGCGCGAAGAGTTTTTGTGAGAGCAAAAAACGTTTTTGAAAGCGCTGTCGGCCGCATATTTAAAGGCAACTGCTAATAAAATTCTTGAAATTATAAAAAAAATCTACAATTATTACATAGCAAACGAAAACTACCCCACAATAATTTAAAAGGTATTTATGAATACAAGAAAGACATCAAAAGGTTTCACACTCGTAGAATTGCTCATCGTTATAGCGATTATAGGCGTTCTCGCGAGCTTGATTATGCCGAACTTGGGCTCTGTAATGGGCAAAGGCGACCAGGTTAAGGCTCAAAACGCCGCAAGAAGCATATCCAACGCATGGATAGCCGCCGCCAGAACAGGCACAAAATCGAGAATGATAGCCGCTAAAGATATTTACGGCTGGGCGGAAAAACTCGCAAGATACGGCGATATGAACGAGCCTACAATGTGGATACTCGACTTTGACGTAGCAGTCGCCGAAAAAGCGGCGGAAGGCGCTCCCATGCCGATTTCCGTAATAAACCGCGTCGGGACTTCCTCGCAGCTCAACCCCGAATTTAAAGAATATCCCCTCTCTTGGGAAGTTGCCAACCGCACCGAGCCCAACGCTCCTTCCGGAACTCCGCTCGTATGGTCGCGCGGCCTCAAACCCAACGGATCTTGGGACGCCACCGACGGCGTATTTAAAGATGAAGGCGGCATCATGGCTTTCACCGACGGCCACGTCAGCTGGTATGCCTCCATGCGCGATGAAGAATCCCGCACGGGCCTCCTGAAAATCTACGGACAAACCCAGCGCACATACAATATCGGGCAGGCTATCCGCGGCGGTTCCGCGAACATTCTCCGTTCCGATATTGAAACTACCGACGAAGGGTTTGAAGAAGACGAAGAGGAATAATATTCCATTTCAGCCCGAAAATTTTACGCCCGCTGCGCAAACCGCACGGGCGTTTTATTTTGCATTGGCAAACCTGATTTTTTGAGCCGCAATTTTTTGCGAACTGCATAAGCGGCTGTGGCATAATGCCCTATGTTGCGATTTGCGCGATATCTCTTCAAAATTGTATGGGATAGAAAAGTAAAATTTGCTTCAAATTGTGCAGGGGCAAGTATTCATTTTCAAAGCGTGGGCTTATTCCTCTTGCTTTTGCTTCTATTGCGTCGCGGGGCAAGATTTCATTAAAAAAACGGGTCGCCTCGTTTCTTGGCATTGCGCTTTTTATGTTGCACAAGCCTTCATTGCCAACGGAGTGATTTTCCTCTCGCATAGGCAATTTGTGTTTCACTATTCAAAACGCCTTCTTCCCTTGATTTTTATCTAAGGCGTCTATACCGAACCCGTTTTCTTCGCGTCAGAGCGCCTCTTTTGCTTGAAGCTTTTTGGGGTTATGTCGAGGTTGGCTATTTTATAGTTCAAAATTCGCCTTGAAACCGAAAGCTGGCGCGCGGCGGCTGAGGCGTTGCCGCCGTTTGCCGCGAGAACTTCGACGATTATTTCGCGCTCGAAGTTTTCCACCATCTTTTTGAAGTCGATATTTTCGTCCGCCTTTAATTTTGATGTGTTTGTGGATTGCGGCGTTTGCAGGGACGGAGGAAGGTCGGACTCTAAAATAGAGGGCCCAGCCGAGATTATTACGGCTCTTTCTATGCAGTTTTCAAGCTCCCTGACGTTGCTCGGCCAGTGGTATGCGCAAAGCATATTCATCGCGGCGGGGGATATTGATGTTATTTTTTTATTTCTCAGCGCGGAGTGCTTTTGCAGAAAGAATTTTGCGAGCTGCGGGATGTCGCGCCGCCTTTGGCGCAGGGGGGGGATATTTATGGTGAATACGCTAAGGTGGTAGTAGAAGTCGGGGCGTATTATGCCGTTGCGAAGCCTTGTTTCGAGGTCGCCGGAGGTGGAGGCGATTATGCGCGCACCCGAGCGGCGGATTTTGGTTTCTGAGCAGCGGGTGTAAGTGCCGTCGGTCATAAATTTCAAGAGTTTCACTTGAAGCGGCTGCCCTATTAGCCCCATAGAGTCGAGATAAACTATGCCGCCGTCGGCCTTCTCGACGAGCCCGAGAGTGCTCCTATGGGTGGGCGATTGCGAACCGAAGAGGGCCGCGTCTATCAAAGAGTCGCGCATGGTGGAGCAGTCGAGAATCTCGAGCGGTTTGTCGCGCCACATCTTGGCGTTTGCGATTGCCCTCATAGCAAAGTCCTTCCCCGCGCCGACCTCACCGCGTATTAGTATGTGCGACGAACTCTCTCCCGCGGCGGAAATAAGCTCGTACGCCTTCAACATTGCGGGGCTTGTGCCGATAGCGTTTTCAGGGCGCAATTCTTGGTCTATCCTCTCGCGCAGATCGCGGTTTTCGGCGTTTAGCTTTTCGTTTTCCTCCATGTCGAGAAACAGGACGGAAACGGCGTAGGCGATGATGTTGGCGATGGTTTCGAGAAGTTTTAGGTCGCGTTTAAGCTCGTAGGAAGTCGGGTTTTCGCGGTCGATGCTAAGGGTGCCGATGACGTTGTTTTGGCTTATTATCGGGACGCACAGGAATGCGGTTTTGACGTCCATGTGGCGGCTCCCCGTACGGTTTAGAAAATCGGGGCTTTTGGATATGTCCTCAACAATTCTGGAAACGCCCCTCGCCGCGACGTCGCCCGTCACGCCCTCTCCGACCCTGTAAACGCCCCTTCGCCGCTCCTCCTCGCTCAGCCCGTGGGAGGCTCGTATCACGAGAACGTCCCCGTTTTTTAGGGTGACCGTCCCGCGCGTTAGGTTCATCTGCGCGTACAAAATGTCCAAAACCTCTTTTAACAGCATGGACACGTCTTTGACGCGCACTGCCACAAGGCTTATTTCGTGCAGCACTGAAACAACCAGCCCTTTCTTTTTGTACGCCGTATTGTCGGGCTTTTGTGCCGTGCCTGCGTTGTTTTGTTCGTCCATGCGCGTCGGAAATATTTTAGGGATTTATCGGGTATTTTTCCCGAAACGGCAAATATAATTTTACTTTACAGTTTTTTTTGCGGGATTCTAATTGGAAGCTTTTATTGTATGAAAAAGTATGTGGGAATATTATGCGGGATAGTGTCGGCAGTTTCGTACGGGACAAATCCGCTTTTCGGAGTTCCGCTGCTGAGGGTCGGATACGGGGTGGAGTCGATGCTGTTCTTCCGATTTTTGGGCGCGGCCGTTCTGCTTTTGCCCTTCGCGTTCTATTTTGGGCGGGGGCTGCGTACGACCCGTTCCGAGGCGGGAGTTTTATTTTTTGTAGGCGTGCTTTTTGCGGTTTCCTCGCTTGCGCTCTACGAGAGCTTTAAGCTTATGCCCGCCGGAATAGCCTCGGCGATACTTTTTTTGTATCCGGTTTTTACCGCTTTGATAATGGGGGTGTTTTTTAAGGCTCCGATAGGCTGGCGCGCGACGGCGGCAATTGCGGTGTCTTTTTGCGGAATACTGCTGCTTGCGGACTTGCGCGGCGGGAGCGTATCGGCTTTGGGTATCGGGCTTGTGGTGCTGTCGGCGCTGTCGTATTCGATGTACATGGTCGCTTTAAAAGTCACGCGCCTTGCGGATATGTCCGCGCTAAAGGTTGCGTTTTACTCGCTCCTCTTTTCGGCCGTTGCGTTTGCGATTTATTTTGCGGCGCGCGCAGGACTGCCGCAAATACCTAAAAATCTTTCGGAATTCTTGTGCGTAGCAGGGCTCATAGTGTTCCCGACTCTCCTTTCAATAACTTCCATAGCATTTGCAGTGAGGTATGCCGGGCCGACAATTACGGCGATTCTCGGCGCGTTCGAGCCGGCGTCGGCGGCCGTGTTTTGCGCGCTTTTTCTCGGCGAAAAATTTACGGCGGCGATAGTTTCGGGCATCGGGCTTGTGGTGCTGTCTGTAATTTTGCTCGCTCTGCCGGAGCGTAAAAACTTGCAAAATAGCCGCATATTGCGAAACTCTTAGAAAATGCTTCCCGAGAACGAAAATCCAATCCGCCGCAAACATGTCGTAGCCTGCCTCTGGGACTTCGACAAGACTCTTATCGACGGATATATGCAGACCCCTATTTTTGAGGAGTACGGGGTGGACGAAAAGCTGTTTTGGAAAGAGGTGAACATGCTGCCCGCCCTCTATGCGCAGCGCGGCGTGCGGGTGTCGCCCGAGAGCGTCTATTTAAACCACCTGCTGAGCTTTGTGCGCGCGGGCAAGATGAGCGGGCTTAGCAATGCTAAGCTGAGGGAGCTTGGCGGTAGGTTAAAATTCCGCGCCGGCTTGCCGCAATTCTTCGACGAACTTCGCGGCATAGTTTCGGAGCGGGCGGAGCGCGATAACCTCGACGTATCCCTCGAACACTACATAATAAGCACGGGGATTGCGGAGATGATACGCGGCAGCTCCATAGCGGGGCATGTTGACGGCATATTCGGGTGCGAATTTGTGGAGGAGCCCCTACCGCCGTATTTCTCGCGCCAGCCTGAATTTGACCTCGCAGACCTATCGCACCAGATAACGCAGATAGGAATGATAGTTGACAACACGATAAAGACGCGCTTCGTGTTCGAGATAAACAAAGGGACGAATAAAAACCCGCAAATCGACGTAAATTCAAACATAGCCGCCGCCGACAGGAGGGTTCCGATACGCAATATGATATACATAGCCGACGGCCCGAGCGACGTTCCCGTGTTTTCCGTGGTCCGCAAGGGCGGGGGAAAGGCGTACGCCGTGTACTCGCCAGGCAGCCCCGCGGAGTTCGAGCAAAACGACATGCTGCTCGAAAACGGCAGAATCGACGCGTACGGCGCGGCGGATTTCAGCCCCGAAAGCCCGACGGCGCTATGGCTTAGAATGCACGTCCAAAAGATATGCGACAGAATTTCGCGCGAGGTTGACGAAGCCGTCCAGACGCGGCTTGGCAAGGCTCCGCGCCACATACACAATCCGCGCCCGCCCGACGAGCCCCCTCAAGCCGCGCGGACAGAGTCGGAGCCGACCCTGTTTTGATTTTGCGCTTGAAGCCCGCGCGGGTTTAGTCAGAATTTTCCGTTAAAGATTTTTTTATGGCACAGCAGAAACGAACCGCAATCCAGCCCACGAGGGAGGAGGATTATCCCGAATGGTATCAACAGGTAATCAAGGCGGCGGACTTGGCTGAAAACAGCCCCGTCCGCGGCTGCATGGTAATCAAGCCGTGGGGGTATTCCCTTTGGGAAAATATGCAGGCCGCGCTCGATAAGATGTTTAAAGACACCGGGCACGTCAACGCCTACTTTCCGCTTTTCATTCCCGTCAGCTACCTTGAAAAGGAGGCGGAGCACGTCGAGGGGTTCGCCAAGGAGTGCGCGGTTGTCACGCACTCGCGCTTGCAGCTGAACGAGGAGGGCAAGCTCGTTCCAGCGTCGGAGCTAGAAGAGCCGCTAATCGTCCGCCCGACTTCCGAGACTATTATCGGGGAGATGTATTCGAGATGGGTCCAGTCTTACCGCGACCTTCCAATCCTCATAAACCAGTGGGCGAATGTCGTTCGCTGGGAAATGCGCACGCGGCTATTTTTGCGCACGGCGGAATTCCTCTGGCAGGAGGGGCATACGGCGCACGCCACCCGCGAAGAAGCCGAGGTTGAAACCAAAAAAATGCTCGGCGTGTACGAAAAGTTTGCGCAGGAATACATGGCAATGCCCGTAATATGCGGCAAGAAAACTGAAGGAGAAAAATTCCCAGGGGCTGTTGACACATATTGCATAGAGGCCATGATGCAGGATAGAAAAGCCCTGCAAGCTGGAACGTCGCATTTTCTTGGTCAGAATTTTGCGAAGGCAAGCAACATAAAATACCTTTCCGAGAGCGGCTCTCAGGAGTACGCTTGGACGACGAGCTGGGGAGTCTCGACGCGCCTGATAGGCGGGCTTGTTATGACGCATTCCGACGACGACGGGCTTGTGCTGCCCCCGCGCCTCGCCCCGACGCAAGTTGTGATTTTGCCCGTTCTCCACAAGGAGGAGGAGCGCGCGAGAGTTCTCGAATACTGCGACTCACTGAAAGAGGAGCTGTCGAAAAAGTCGTATATGGGCTTGCCAATCCGCGTGGAAATCGACAAGCGCGACATTCGCGGCGGCGAGAAAGTTTGGGGTTGGATAAAGAAGGGCGTGCCCGTAAGGGTGGAGGTCGGCCCGCGCGACGTAGCGCAAAATGCGGTTTTCGCAGCGCGCCGCGACGACGGCTCAAAGAAATCGGTTGGCCGCGAGGAATTTGTGGAAACCATCGCCGACACTCTCAAATCCATACAGGACTCGATGTTTGAAAGGGCGAAAAAATACCGCGACGAAAACACTGTGGAAATTTCTTCAAAAGACGAATTCTATTACTTCTTCACCCCGAAAAACCCGAAGAAGCCGGAAATCCACGGAGGTTTTGCCGTCGCCTATTACGACGGCTCGCGCGAAGTTGAGGAAATGCTTAAAAGCGACTTGAAAGTGACAGTCCGCTGCATTCCGCTCGAAGGCGGAAGCGAAGGCGGAAAGTGCATATTCACAGGAAAGAGCGGCGCGGGAGTCGTCAAGGCTGTATTTGCCAAGTCTTATTAATTTTATGCGGCGGCGCCATGTAGCGCGACCGTAAAAACCGCGGCAAAATTCGGGCGTTTAGAATCCGGATTTTCGCCGCGTTTTTTTATTTAAATTCGGCGAAAATTTTTTTGTGCAGGGGTGGAAGAAAAATGGGGTTTCCCCCAAACTGTGCGCAATGCAGGGAAATGCCCAAATTGAGTGCAATGAAAAAATTTTTTCGAGCGGCGCGTATGGCAAAAAAATTTTCGGATTTTGGCGGGGTAAGAAAATTTTTAGATTTTGCGGGTGGCAAAAATTAACCGATGTTCGCCGATTAAAGAAAGAGTGCGGCGCTTTGGAAAGCGTATAGATTTTCTTCTGTTTTTCTTCGCGGCGCGCGGCGCAAGGCAAAAATCCCCACTATGGGGCAGAGAAGAAAAATTTTTTATTTTTTTAACGTAGATATGCGTTTGGGGAGAGTATTTTTTTTCGCTTAAAAAACGAATGCGGCGAGCTGTGGAGTGGAAGAATGTACTTATTTTGGGCTTGCCGATAGCAAGAATTTTTCGTAGAAAAATTACAGTAAATTCGGGTATTTAGCGTGCGCTTGACTTGCGAAATCTGCGGTTGGCGGGCGTTTGCTTCAAATAGGTGTAGATTATGGATTCATTTTACTTTTGGGAGTTTTTAGCAATACAGGCGGCGCTTATAGGCATATCCATTGCCTGCATATACGTTAGGCGCAACGGATATTTTGGCGTGAGATTTACGTACACGCTTTCAGATGACGAAATTTGGCGTGCGGTAAATTCGCGCTTCGGAATATTGTTCGCGCCGGTAGCCGCGGCTTTTACAGTCGCGGGGCTCATTTTCGACGGAGCTCTCAAGGACTGGCAAGCGGCGTTTCTCATTCCGGAAATAGCCATTCTTTGCGCCATATCCGTTTACTCTTACTTTTACGCTAAAAAACTCTACCTTAAAAAATATCCGAATGTTTCGGCATCGCCCATTGTAGCCACAAAAAAAAGTTGCAGAAAATTCGCAAAGTTCGATTTGGCGTTTTTTATATTTTATATTGTGGTCTGTGTCGCGCTTGTATTGTGGATTTACAATTTATGCCTGCCGTATTGGGACGTGAAAGTTCCAACACACTGGAATGTAAAGTGGGAAATCGACGAATATATGATTATGTCAAAATCGTTCGTATCGAACATTTCCATATTGTATTCAATAGGCGCGGCGGGGGTATTTATAGGCTTTTTGGAATCGATTGTACGCGGCTGTTCTTTGAAATATTTTTCGCCATTTACTGGGGGAACATCGTTTGGGGTTGCGTTTGCTTTTTTCTGGGCGGGAACGCAATATTCAATATATAACGCCTATCTAAACGGCGGGAAGTTGGAGCTAATGTCGGGGACATGCGGGGCTCTTATGGTTTTTGCTATTGTATTTTTCGCGCTTTCGGTTGTTTGTACTTTGGTGTTGTCATGCGCGTATGTAAACAGGTTTAATTCCGCCGCGGCTGTGAAATCTCAATAAAATGTTGCGCGCCCGCCGTTTGTCGGGTTAACATTTGCGGCATGAAAATAAATTGCTCGAAATTCTTTGCCGCGCTTTCGATTGCGGCGGCGGCAGTGCTCTCGGCTTGCTCAACCGCCCCTAAATTCGGCGGGGACGTCTATCCGATGGGCGCAATCCTGCCGCTTACGGGCGAAAACTCCGAAGCGGCGCGCGAGGTTCTAAACGGAATGGAGCTCGCCGCGCAAAAGCTGAACGCCTCAGGAGCAATGGCGGGGCTTAAAATAAAAATTGTCGCGCGCGACGCCAACGGCTCCGACAACCTGTCGTTCGAGGAACATTTCGACTCGCTTCGCCGCGACGGAGTCAGGGTGATTTCAGTCGGGTTCGACGAAAATGTGGTAGCGTGGCACCAAAGGCTTTGCAAGTGCGACGACGCCTTTATAAACTACTTTTGCCAGTATCCGCCCGCGACCCTCGATTCGCAAAACAGCGCGCGCATTTTCCTAAACGGCGCGCAGGACGGCGACATTCTTTCAAAGGCCGTGGAGCGCTCCGACAGGCGCGACACCCGCGTAGTTTTAATGAGCGTAGATTCGATGTTCGGGAAGGCGTGCGGAGACTACCTCGCCTTTTGCGTGAGGCTTGAGCGCACAAAGCTTTACACGGACGTGTTTTCGCAAAATACGCGCGACTTTTCAATTTTCAGCTCTCAAATGAAGCGCCTTTTCCCCGACTGCATTTTTTACGTCGGGCGTGGCGGCGAGCTTGAAAATTTTGTCAAAAGCGTCGCAAGCGAAGGATACAAGGGGCGCGTGGCGGCGAGCGCGGTTTTCGACTTCAAGCCCTTTAAAATTCCCGAAGGCATAAAGTTTTGCCGCACCGCCACCCTTTTTGAGCTCGGCAAAATAAATACGGCGGTTTCGCGCGGGTTTGTCGCCGAATACAAGTCGAAATACGGCAAGGCTCCAACGTGGCCCGCGGCTTACGGGTACGACGCCGTTATGGAGCTTTCAAAGGCGGTTGAGGCGGCGAAATTTAATCCGTCGAAAATGCGCGGCTATTTTGAGGGCAGAAAGACGGACGGGGCAATCGGCAGGCTGGAATTCGACAAGACCGCCGACCCGACTTCCGAACTTGAACTTGTCAGCTATTGATGCAGTTGCCGCGGCCGCCAGATTTGGAAGATTATTCGGGCGCCCCGCGCGGGGTTTGCGCGCCTGAGTCTGTCTGGATTTTGGCTGCGGTTCTATCGGCATATGCGCTCGCGGCGGCTTTTCCGGAGTTGCGGAGGTTCGCGGCGCAGGCGATGGGGGCGGGAGCGTTTATTTTTGCGCTTTGGGCTACTCTCGAAGTTCTTGAAATTTTACCGAGCGGCGAAGGGAAGTCGGCGAGCTTAGCCAGAGGCGCGAGGTGGGGATTGTTTCTATCTGGAATTTTTTTCGCGGCGTTTTCGTATTTTTTTCTCAGGATACCGGCAAATCCGTATCCGGACTTCGCCCCGCGGGAGGCTGCATTAGACGCCCGGATTTTAGATGTGTCGAAGGGCAAGAACGGCTCGCTATACGGCACGGCGGAAGTATTGCGCTCGGCGGATTTGCCGCGGCTTGCGGGGCATTCGATATGGTTTGTTGTTTCCGACGGAAAAGGCGGGCTTCGCAATCCCCTAAAAATTCTTCCGTCGGCGGAGGTCGGGTTTGACGGCGTTGTTTCCCCGACAGGCGGCGTGCGGTATTTGTCGCGCGGCAGGGTCAACCAAAAGTCGCTCGATTTTGACGGATATTTGGAGGGGAAGTTTGTGCTATATAAAATCTTTGCCCCGAGCATGGGCGCAAAAGTCTTGTCGCCGCCTTCCGTGAGGTTCGATTTTTACGCCGGTATTGCGCGCTATATGGATTCGTCGTTGAGCGCCCTGCCGGGTTTCATGTCGGCGGATTCCATGCCTGCAAGAACCTACCGCGCGATGATTTTAGGCGACAAGAGCCTGCTTACCCCCGAACAGAAAGACGCCTTTGCGCGCACCGGGGTAATGCATGTATTTGCGATAAGCGGCCTGCATGTAGGGTTTGCTGCGGGAATTTTGTATTTTGCGCTCTCGGCCCTCGGAGTGCGCAGGAGCTTTCAGCCGTTCGCGGCGCTCCCGCTGCTGTTTCTATATGTGTGCGCGTGCGGCGGAAGGCCGTCGGCAATGCGGGCGTTTGGAATGGTGGCGATTGTATGGCTCGCGTCGCTTTTGGGCAGGGGGGCGAAGCCGATAGACTCTCTGGTTTTGGCCGCGATAATATCGCTTGCAATATTTCCAAGCGACATTTCCGACGCCGGGTTTTCCCTCTCGTACTGCGTTGCGGCATCGATATTCGTCTATTCGCTTCCGCTCTTTGAATTTCTTTCTTCGAGATTTGCGCCGCGGACTCTATACGGCGGACTCATTACCTCGCTATACTCTAAATCCCGCCGCCGCCTGTTTGACTTTGCAGTCGGGGGCGTTTGCATTTCCTTCGGGTGCGCGGTTGCGGCGTTTCCGCTTACGGCGCATTATTTCGGATACGCTTCTTTAATATCGGCCCTCTATTCGCCCCTGTTCGTATTTGGGGCGGGGATTGCGGTGAGCCTCGGTTTCGCGGGGTTCTTCCTGCCGGACGCAATCGCCCAATGGCTGAACGCGGCGGCTTGCGCTGTTGTGAAAATTATGGGCGAAGGCGCCGTAGGGCTCGATTCGTCCGCGGACGTGTCGGTCGATTTTGCCGTTAAAAGCGGTTTGGCGGCGGCGATAGCCGCTTTGGGATTTCTATTTGTCTCCGACATCTGCGGCAGATTCGGCCGCCGAAAAATCGGTTTCCTGCTTGCGCCTGCTTCAATGGCGCTCTTAATTGCAATATATAAAATCGCGTCTTAAAATGCAAAAAAACATAAGATTTAAAATTCCAAAAAATGCGCTCGAAAAATCCGCTGCTAAGGAGGTGGTCAGGATTGCCGAAAGCGGCGGAAAGATAGGCGTGGCGTGCTCCGGCGGGGCGGACTCGGTATGCGCCTTGATGTGGGTGGCGGGCGTATTCTCAAATAATAAAAAGAATGTGTACGTGTTGCATTTCAACCACCGCGAGCGCGCGGCGGCCGATTCCGACGCGGAATTTGTCGGGGCAGTTGCAAAAAAGCTTGGCGCGAATTTTATCCTGGGGAAAGCCGCAACGCCGCCGAAAAAAATCACTGAGGATTCGCTTAGAAGGCTCAGACTTGGGTTTGTCGCAGAGCAGTCCGCGGAGCTTGGGTTGTCGGCCATAGTGCAGGGGCACAATTCCGGGGACGTCGCCGAAACTTTGGTAATGCGCCTTATGCGCGGCGCGGGGACTGTGGGAATGTCAGCGCCGAGGCCTGTGTCGCATTTTCGCGGGGCGGTTCTCGTTAGGCCGCTTTTGCGCCTTTCCAAAACCGATATAAAAAATCTTTTAAGAGACGCGAAAATTGATTGGAGGGAGGACGAGACAAACGCGTCCGCCGATTTCCTTCGCAACAGGCTGCGCGCCGAGATTATTCCGGCAATCGACTCCTTGTGCGCGGGCGGGTTTTCAAGCTCGGCTTTGCGCTCCCGCGCGCAATTTCAGGAGGATTCCGATTTTATCGAAAAAGTTTTCGAGAAGGCGCTTGCCGAGGCGAATCCAAACCTCGAAGTTTCGCCTTCGCATTTGCCCCCGAAAGTTTTGAGATTGCCCGCCGCCCTTGCGCGCGAGAGCGCAATATTGAGACGCGCGGCCACGAAGCTACTTGCGCTAAATTCGCTCGCCTCGGAGGTCAGGGCTGGGTGTGTTGACGCATTTGTATCGGACGCCGCGGAGAGTGGATTTGCGCGGGCGAGCGTAGGCATGGGCTTGGAGATGTTTTTTTCTGAGGGCGAGCTTAGAATAGAGAGTGCGCGGGAGGCTTCAGAGTGGAGTGTGGTTTTGAAGTCCGGGAAAAACAGGCTTCCGAACGGCGGAATGCTGAGGGTCGAAAAAATTTCGCTTACCCGCGCGCGCTTTGAGTCGATAAAAAACGGAGAGAATGACGACAATGTAAGGGCGTACATAGATTTGTCCGCCACCGGTGGGCTTGTGGACGGAGCGCTCGTGGCGCGTACACGCCGCCCCGGCGACTGCTATGCCCCGCTCGGTTCGCGTTCTCCAAAAAAACTAAAAGATATGTTTAACGCCAAAAAAATACCGATATGGAAACGAAAGGAGGCTTTCGTTGTCTGTAATGCGGGGGACAATATACTTTGGAGCCCCGGATTGCCGCCGTCCGAACTGTTCAAGGTGGAAAATTCCCGCTCAGTAATTGAATTGACGTTCGAAAATTTTTAAAATTTAATCACTTCCCTGTATCAAATGGAGAAGAAGGAAAAAAATACTTTTGGAAAGATACCAAACAGGCCGTACTTTGTTTGGATTGTGATTGTGTGCGCAATAATTATGCTGGTGTCGTTGCCGCGCGGCGGCGCCGGAAAGATACAAACGCTCGACACAAAGCAGTTGATGACTGCGGTTCAAAACGACTCGCTGCTGGAAATTTCCATTCGCAACGACCCCTCCGCCGGGAAGGACTGGTACGTTGTGGAGGGCAAGATGAAAAATCCCGTCTATGGCCTTGAAGACGCCCCGAAAGACGCCCCGCGCGCCCTCGAATTCGTGTTTTCCGGCAGGATAACCGACGAGATGTACAAGCGCCTGACCTACCCGACTGCGCCGTGGGAAGTTAAGGAAGTCCCCTCCAATACTTTTTGGGGGAACTTGGTGTCGAGCGTGCTGCCGTTCTTAATAATAGTGGGCGTGCTTTATTTTCTGTTTACGCGCCAAATGAGGGCTACCGGCAGAAGCGCGATGAGCTTCGGAAAGAGCAGGGCGCGCCTGCTTACTCCCGACAAGGATAGGGTGACTTTTAAGGACGTGGCGGGCTGCGACGAATCGAAGGAGGAGGTTTCGGAAGTCGTTGAATTTTTGAAAAACCCGAAGCGTTTTAGCGACATAGGCGCAAGGATACCGAAGGGAATTTTGATGGTGGGCCCTCCCGGAACGGGAAAGACGCTGTTGGCGAGAGCTGTTGCGGGGGAAGCAGACGTCCCGTTTTATTCGATTAGCGGCTCCGACTTTGTCGAGATGTTTGTCGGTGTCGGAGCGGCGCGAGTGCGCGACATGTTCGAGCAAGCCCGCAAGACGGCTCCGTGCCTCGTTTTCATCGACGAAATCGACGCGGTCGGGCGCCAGAGGGGCGCAGGCATGGGCGGCGGCCACGATGAAAGGGAGCAGACCCTCAATTCGCTGCTCGTCGAGATGGACGGTTTCGACGCACACAGCGGAGTTATAATAATTGCCGCAACCAACCGCCCCGACGTGCTCGACAGCGCGCTTTTGCGGCCCGGGCGCTTCGACAGGCAGGTAGTCATTGACCTTCCTGACGTCAAGGGCAGGGAGGAAATTCTCAAAATCCACGCGGCAAAAATAAAACTCGATCCTTCTGTCGATTTGGAGACTGTCGCCAAGATAACTCCCGGCTGTTCCGGGGCGGATTTGGCGAATCTGCTCAACGAGGGCGCGATAATAGCGGCGCGGCGCAACGAGTCGCTTGTCACTATGGCGGACATAGACGAGGCGCGCGACAAAGTGTTTTTTGGAAGGGAACGCCGCAAGCTCATGGATTCCGACGAGAAAAAACTCACCGCTTACCACGAGGCTGGCCACGCTCTAATCCAAGCTGTGATAGACGACGGGCGTTTGCCGATACATAAGGTGACGATAATTCCGCGCGGGCAAAGCCTGGGATCGACAATGTTTGTGCCTTCGCGCGACATCCGCACGGAATCGAAAAAGTCGCTGCTCAACCATATATGCACGAGCCTCGGCGGGCGAGTCGCGGAAGAGATAGTGTTTACCGACATAACAAACGGCGCTGCCGGCGATATAAAGCAGGCTACAAAAATAGCCCGTAAGATGGTTTGCGATTGGGGCATGGGCGAGATTGGCCCGATAGCCCTCGGCGAAAATCAAGACCATATATTCCTCGGCAAGGAGATTGCGCGCGACGAACATTTTAGCGAGAAGACCGCCCAGCTTGTAGATGACGAGATAAAGGCTATTGTTGACGGCCAGCTCGACCGCGCGAGAAAAATAGTTTCCGAAAACCGCGATAAGCTCGATATAATTGCGAACGAACTACTCATTCGCGAAACGATAGACGGCGCAGACGTGTATAAAATCGTGCGCGGCGAATTTACGCCGACACCTGCTCCCGAAAAGACTGACGGCAAAACGGCGGCAGAGATATCCGAGGAGGAAAAAATAGAACAGGAAAAGCACGACGACGGCGACGAGGGAATTATCGCGCCACCACTCCCAGACAACGGATAATTTTTGCGACAAGCTTTTGTGTAGGAAATTTTTTGCACTAAACTTTTGTTGCAGAAATTAAAATCGCAAGGGACGGAGGATTTACTTGTGTTCTAAGCCAGAGCGCAGAAGAAAAGTTATCCGGCTAACCTTCGCTTAAATATGTAAGAAAAAACCCTGCCTTTTTAGGTAGGGCTTTTTTTTTAATAGCTATATATTAAAAAAAACGGGTTAGATATTATTAGTTGACTATATCCTAAAAAAGCCTCAAATTTTCCGCATGAATATAGGCAAGGGTATAATTTTCATACTGTCAATGGCGGCGGCGATTGGAACGCAGGCTGCCAACTATCTATTTACCGCGCAAAATTCGTACGACGTTTTTGACGAGTCCAACTGGGTTGTTGTGACAGAGTCTTCGTTTAGCATATGGACCCTGCCGCATAGCTATGCGGAAGGCGCGTACTCTCCGGCGACGGCGCCTGTTGCGGGAAATACAATCGGGTTCGTCCGCTATTCTTTGGGAGATAGTGCAGCAGTTGATGGCCCGGGGCAGATGGTTATAAGTTCTTCTTTGCAAGTCGCAGGGTTTATCGACAGGTCAAGTAGGAGTTCTACCATATATCTCGGTGGGGCAGGCAAGGAAAACGAAGATATGAACTTTGAAATAAGTGGAAATCTCGAAATCGGCTATTCGAATATACAGAGCTTTGTTGTTTCTGCCGACGCCTCCCAGAAAACCTTTAATATGTCAATAGGCGATTTGTTATACCTTGCAAACGGAACGTACAATTTCGGCTCGAAAGACAGATACTTGGATACTTTTACTTTAAAAAGGGGACAGCTGCTTTTCAATGGAGTGAATGTAAACACTTATGTAAATCAGATGACAGTTGAAGCCGATTTCAATTTAGACCAACATAATGCGACGTCTTCATTGAACAAGTGGACAATCTATGCTCCCGATACTATAAACTCTGAGACCGCATTTGTGACGATAGGCGGCAAGCTTTCAAAGGCGGAAGAGCAGCTGATATATATCGACTTCTCAAATGTAGAACTGCTCGAGAATACAGAATATGCGTTAATATCAGCCGCTTCGACAAGCGGATTTGACTTTGACAATCCCGAAGGAGACTTCGAAATATCGGGGCTCGATATTGATTTTGATTTGGCTTGGACTGACAATACTTTATACCTCACGACAGTTCCGGAGCCGCAGCTTGCTTCGTTTGCGGCGGCGCTCTTGGGCGCGGTTGCAGTAGCGGTTGCCCGCAGAAAATTCCGTTAATTTTGCGTTTATATTTCGGCGCCGCAAAAAATATACTTTTGCGGCGTTTTTTTTGCGCGTTAAATCTATTCCAGTTTTTGCATAGCTATCTTAACGCGCACCGATATATTTTTCTATTCCCTCTCTAATAAGATATAAATGTAGTTCTTTGCAGAAATGCGGACGTACATTTTAAAATAGAAGGCGGCGGATGCTCTCTTTTCGAGGATGAAAGGGGGAAAATCGGCGGAGGATTCTATGCGGCAAAATAAAACTTAATTTTGGATTGATTGTAAGCGAGGGGAAAAGTAATAAGGTTTTATGAAATACATTTTTTTATTTTCCGTGTTTTTTAGTTTTTTACCTTTTGCTGTTTCGTCGGAAAAAGAGGGGGAACTCGTGTTCTCGGACGAATTTTCAGAGGACGGCGCGCCCAATTCCGAGAAATGGTATTTTGAACATGGTTTTGTCCGCAATATGGAGCTGCAATGGTACACTCCAAAGAACACCTATTGCAAAGGCGGATTTCTCGTAATAGAGGCGCGCAAGGAGAAGGTAAAAAATCCGCAGTTCGGCAGGGAACCGAAAGACTACTGGGCTTACGGTAGAGAGTATGCAGAGTACACGTCGTCTTCTATTGTGACAAAAAATAGTTTCGACTTTAAAAAAGGCAGGCTCGAAGTGCGCGCGCGCATACCTTTCGGGAAGGGCGCATGGCCGGCAATTTGGCTTCTTGGCGAAAATATTCGCGACAAGTCCAATTTTATCCCGTGGCCGGCTTGCGGAGAAATAGATGTAATGGAGTTTTACAGAATAGGGGGCGTGCCCAATATTTTGGCAAACTTTGCGTGGGAGGGTTCCAATAACGGGTCCTTATGGAACGACAAAAAAATACCCGTTTCGCACTTCCTCAAAAAAGATCCGGATTGGTTTGCCAATTTCCATGTATGGAGAATGGACTGGGACGAAAAATCGTACAGAATTTACCTCGACGGAGAGCTTCTAAATGAAATGCCGCTCGACAAATCCATAAATGCCGGAAAGCATAAGGGCACAAATCCGTTTTTGAAATCAAAATTCCTTTTGTTGAATCTGGCGATAGGCAATCCGAAAGAAGGCAAGGGGCCGGTTGATGACAATGCAATGCCTATGAGATACGAAATCGACTACGTGCGCGTCTATAAGTTTTAATACGCGCCGATAACGCCTCATTTTGATTTTTCAGGCCGGCGGTTTACGTCCAAAAACGAAAGGGGCGCAGGCAAAATTGCGGATTATTTTCTGCTTTTTTGCAGCGTCTTCTTTTTGTTTGGACTCGGTGAAAATCTTGTGTTTTAAAAGAGGTTGCGGATATTTTTTTGCTGAATTTTAACCCTTTGCCATTGTGTGGGTTTTATTTCCACCATATCCATAAACAATGCAGCGCGGAAATAATCCAGATTTTTGGGAACGAAAATTTCCTCCGAAGTTTGTGGAGATTTTCATAGGCTATAATGGTAATTCGCAAAAATATCTTGCGTTTGGAAAGTCCCCGTAGAACTATGCAAACATTTCGCGCGCAGAGCGCCGAAATGCCGTGTGGGAAGGGACTCTAAGACAAGTGTGGAGCTTGCTGCAAAAAGAAAAGGGCATTCGCAAAGAAATGGCGGATCGGCGGAAAAGAAACGGGCGGTAAAATCTCCCCGAAAATAAATTATTCCGAAAATAAATCGTCCGCTTCCAATTTTATAAAATTGTCTATGTCCTCAAAGCGCGCCCTTTCAACGTGCGAGGTCGGGATTGCGGCGGCAAAATTCTTGCCGTACGATTTTGTCAGCATTCGCGGGTCGAGAACGCATATAATACCGCGGTCGCGTGCGCTTCTAATCAGCCTGCCTATGCCTTGCCTGAATTTGATTATCGCGGCGGGCAGCGATATTTTCATAAAGGGATTCTCCCCCAGCGCTTCGGCGCGCTCCATTCGCGCCTCGGTGAGCGGGTGCTTAAAATTCTCAAACGGCAACCTCACGATTATAACTTGCGAAAGCGCGTCGGAGGGCACGTCGATTCCCGTCCAAAAAGTGTCGGTTCCCATGAGAACTGCGGTTGCGTCCTCGGTAAAACGGCGTATCGTTTCGGCGCGCGGCATGCGCCCTTGAACATATAGATTGCGCCCTTTTAAAAGCTCCGCCGATTCGAGAATTTCCGCGGTGCGCTTTAAGTCCGCATGGCTCGTAAATAAAACGAGAGTTCCGCCCTTTACAACGTTGGAGAGCTTGGATATGTATGAAGCCGTCTTTTGGCAGTCCATTTTGCCGGTGTCTTTGTCGGGCGCGGCGGCGTCGGAAAACAAAAAGGCGCGCATTTGGGCGTCGTAGTCGAAAGGCGAGTCGCAAATGAAAGACTCGGCGGATTCGGCGCCGACTTTCGCGGAAAAATCCTCCATGCTTCCCGATATTGCGAGGGTTGCCGATGTGAGTATTATCGGAGAGCCCCCTGAAAATAAAACTCTCCTCAATATGCCTGATACTTCTATCGGGGCGGAATTTAGGGTGACATTTCTTCCGCCGACCCCGGTAGCTTCGAGCCAATATACGGATTCAGGGTCGGATAGGCACACGCATTCTTCTATCGCATTTTTCATTCCCGCCACTTTCCTCCGGTAGTCTTTTATTTCCGCCGCGAGCTTTTCCTGTGGGGCGTTTTGCGCGAGCGTGTCAAGAAGCCGCGCGACAGAGTCGAGCGCGCCGGTAGCCGAATATGCGTCGGCCCAGTCTGGCGAGCTGAGCCGCACGGTGTCGCGGGAAAGAAGAAAATCTTTTCGGATTCTTGAAAAGAGTTCGTCGCACTCGCTTATGGCGTCGCAAACAATCTGTTTGTCCCTAAATTCGGCGAGCCCGCTGCGGGCGATGAGTCCGCGCTTTTTTCTCGGGTCGTATATCCTGCAAAGCTCTCGCCTGATGCCCGCGCTCGAAAGCGACAGCCCGTATGCAGCCGACGCAACGTCGGGTATCAGGTGCGCTTCGTCGATTACGAGCATATCGTTTGCAAACAAAATGCCGGATTCCTCCCCGTTTGTGCCCATTCCCGCAGAGAGAAGCGAAAAGAGCAGATTGTGGTTTAGAATAACCACGTCCGCCGAGGAAATCTCGCGGCGCGCGTTTTGGTAGAAGCATGAGCCGTCCGAACAATTTTTGGGCGTGCACGAAGACGCGTCGGCATTTACCCACGCCCAAACTTCCGGATTCGGCGGCGGATTGAGCTCGTCGATAAGCCCTGTGCGGGTTGTCAGTGCCCACTGGGCGATGCGTTCAAGCTCCGCGCTCTCGGCGGTGTCGAAGAGTTCACGCTTTTCGGCGAGGGCGCGTTTGAGCCTATGCGGGCATAGATAGTTGGCTCTGCCCAATAATAGCGCGGCCTTAAAATCGGCGCAGTCCGAAAGTGCCGCGCAATTTGAAAACATCATTTCTATGCGCGGCAGGTCTTTTTGCATAATTTGCTGTTGCAGGGCTATTGTGTGGGTCGCCACCACAAGCTGCCGCTTGAATCTGCGGGCCGCTATTATTCCCGGAACGAGGTAAGCCATGCTTTTGCCGACTCCTGTGCCGGCCTCAAACAGCAGCGCGCCGTTCCCTGAATACGCCTGGGCGCAACAATACGCCATTTTCTCCTGCTCGGGTCGGTACTCAAAATTCGGCAATATGCCCGCATATCCTCCGCTTGCAAAAATCTTTTCGCAGAGTTCCGGGAGTTTTGTTGAGTCGAATATATTAGCGCCGTCGGACACTTTATGAGCGCTTTTTGAAATTGCGCATATGCTTTATTGCGCGCGCAAGCCCGCCGAAGGAGCCGAATATATCGCGCACGGCGCTTGCTTCGTACCCGCTGTGGAGCATGCAGTCTTTGCATTCTGGGCGCGTCCCGTTATGGCCGAGCCCGTAGGAGTCTATGCAGTCCATGAGTTCCGCAAACGTTTCGCAGTATCCGTCGTTTATGAGGTAGCAGGGCTTCTGCCAGCCGAAAATCGAGTATGTCGGGTTTCCCCACGGGGTACACTCGTACTCTTGTTCGCCTTTTAAAAAGGCTAAAAATCCCGGAGAGTGGTTAAATACCCATTCCTTCTTGGGATTGGACAGAATTTTTCTAAAAAGCTCGACTGTCTTGTTTCTCTCCAAGAATATATCTTGGTTAGGAGCTTTGTCGTATGGGAATCCCGGGGATATCATCATTCCCTCGACGCCAAGCGCCATTGCTTCGTCGAAGAATTTACGGACTTCGTCAGGATCGGCGTTGTTGAAAATTGTGGTGTTGGTGGTGACCCTGAATCCGCGCTTTACGGCTTCTTTTATGCCCTTTACGGCGATGTCGTACGCGCCGGGCTTGTTTACGGATTTATCGTGCATTTCCCGGGTGCCGTCGAGGTGTATGCCCAAAGAGAGATATTTGCTCGGCTTGTATAGGTCTATCTTTCCGAGGAGCACTTGTGCGTTTGTGCACATATATACAAATTTTTTGCGCCTAATAAAGCCCTCTATCATTTGCGGCATTTCCGGGTGGAGGAGCGGTTCTCCGCCTGCAATGCTGACAACCGGCGCTCCGCATTCTTCGGCGGCCGCCCAGGCTTTTTCCTTGGGCATTCTTTTCGCGAGAATTTCCTTGGGATACTGTATTTTTCCGCAGCCAGAGCATGCGAGATTGCACTGAAAGAGCGGTTCGAGCATCATTACCAATGGGTAGCGCTTTTTGCCTTTGAGCGTATTAGAAATCGCGTATTTCGCTACCGTTATTACCTGTGAAATCGGCACTGCCATTTTGTTCTCCTATAAATAAAAAAATAAAAACCCCTTAAATACTGTTCCTCGCCGTAATTTCTTCAATATTTTTTTCATATTAATTTGCCGAGGCGCGCAAAATCGAGGAATTGGCGTTTTTTTGCCAAAAAAAACTTGTAAGAGGCGGCATACAATGCCACTATTTTAAAGATTTTTAATTTAAAAAAATATTAAGAACATGCCCGCTCCCATAACTTTTATAGGAAAAATCGCTTTTACGGCGGCAATGGTGGCCGCTATATGCGCCCCCGCTGGCGCCGAAATTGTAAATCTCGTAAACGGCGATAGGATAACTGGGAAAGTGGTGTCTTCGTCTGACGAAAAAGTTGTGCTCGATTCGTCTTTTGGGCAGGTGGTTATTCCCAAAAAATCGATAAGCAAAATTTCTCCCGACCCCGTCCAAGAGGCGGCTAAAACAAATGTTGCAGAGGCAAAAGAACCGGCGCAGAAAGAGGCGGAACCCGCCGCCGAAAGCGCCGCTCCCGCGGAAGATCCAACCGCGCCTGAGCCAAAATTGAAAGAGCCCCAGTGGGTAGTTGACTACCGCAACTTTATAAAAGAAAATCTCCCCAAAGATTGGCAGTTTAGGCTGCGTGGCGGCATGGCGCTAAAAGAGACAACTTCTACAAACTTCTCCCTCAGCGCGGCGTTCGACGTCAAAAAGGAGTGGGAACTCAATAAATTTGAAGCCACGGCATTCTACGATTATACTTCCGAAACTATAAACGATGTCACAAACCGAACCCTCGACAAATACGGTGTAGAGACAAAATACCGCCGCGACTTCGACAAGACAAGCCATTGGTACTACGAAAACCTGCTTTCTTACAGGCGCGACACAGTCAAAGGCATACGCGACCAGGTCGATGAGGCTATTACGTTTGGTTATAGATTCGACTTTAAACGCTACAATCTCTATATAGACATAGCGCCCGGCCCCGCAGTAAGGTACATAAACGCGGACAACTACGATACAAAATGGGTCGCGATGGCAGTTATTTCCGAATCTTTGCATTGGGACATAAGCAAGCTAATGGCTTTTGAACAAAGCGTGTACGCAGGCTTCAACTTGCAGGATCCGTCAGAATATTCGGCGTATTTAAGCCTCGCGCTGCTAATACATGCGAGCGAAGTGATGGACATAGCACTGAGATACACATACAACTACGACGCCATCAATGCCGACACTGCCCAGAAATCCGAACAGACACTCTTGCTCTCGTTTGAATTTCCGTTTAACTGGAAATAACTTTTAATCCAAGAGGAGACATAAAAATGAAAAAACCCATCAGAATTGCAATAACAGGAGCCGCCGGACAAATCGGCTACTCCCTTTTGTTCAGAATTGCCAGCGGTGACGTGTTCGGCCCGGATCAGCCCGTGGAGTTGAACCTCATTGAAATAGAGCCCGGAATGAAGGCGTTGCAAGGCGTGAAGATGGAGTTGGACGACTGCGCATTCCCGCTGCTCAACAACATAGTCACCACATGCGATTTGGACGAAGGCTTCAACGGCGCAAATTGGGCTCTGCTCGTGGGCAGCGTGCCCCGCAAGAAGGGAATGGAGCGCTCCGACTTGCTCGGAATTAACGGCAAAATATTCGTAGGCCAGGGCAAGGCTATCGAAAAGAATGCCGCCGACGACGTAAGAGTTCTCATAGTGGGCAACCCCTGCAACACAAATTGCTGGATAGCCATGACCCATGCAACCGGCATTCCCTCCAACCGCTGGTTTGCAATGACGCGCCTCGACGAAAACCGCGCAAAGGCGCAGCTTGCGCAAAAAGCCGGAGTGCATGTAAACGAAGTCACCAACATGACAATCTGGGGCAACCACTCTTCGACACAATATCCGGACTTCTACAATGCTAAGATTGGCGGAAAGCCCGTCACAGATGTCATTAAGGACGAAGCTTGGCTCAAGAACGATTTCATACCGATAGTTCAAAAGAGAGGCGCGGCGATTATCGAAGCGCGCGGCTTGTCGAGCGCGGCGAGCGCGGCGAATGCTGCTATTGACACTGTTCGCACTCTCGTGAACCCCACTCCCGACGGACAATGGTTCAGCGTGAGCGTTTGCTCCGACGGCAGCTATGGAACACCGAAGGGAATCATAACTTCCCTGCCCGTGCGTTCCGACGGCAAAGACTGGGAAATCGTCCAAGGGCTCGACATAAACGAGTTCTCGCGCGAAAAAATTGACGCGACCAACAAGGAACTGTTGGAAGAACAGACGGCGGTAAAGGAAATCTTCCACTTATAACGCTGTTTTTTGCGACGCAATTTGTCGAATTAAAGGCCGCATCCGCGCAATCGGGTGCGGTTTTTTATTTTGTAAATTTTTTTGAGCGCGGAGTTTTTTGAGATCGGAAGATTTTTGTAGAAATCGGCAAGTGGAATTTTTTGGAGGGGGCGGGAAAAGTCGCTAAGGTGCGCTTGCGCATTTGGCAGTCATGAAAAATTTTTTGCGCAGTTGCGGAAATTGCGCAGTGATTTTTTAAGTGCGTTGCGGGTCGGGTATTGACGTAATTCTAAAAGGGCGGTAATAATCTCAAATTGCTATGGTAAACATAAAAAATATATTTAAGGTTTTGATTGCCGTTCTGATATTTTCAAATTTTTCATGGGGGGTGTATGCCGTGGAAAAATCGGAAGAAGCCCTCATGGTAAGGCTCTCAAAAATAGAGGTTAAGGACGGATTTCTAGATGAGTATAAAGCTTTTCTTGAAGAGGAAATAAAGGCGTCGATGAAGTTGGAGCGCGGAGTTCTTACCCTATATGCAGTTTCCGATAAAAGCGCGCCTAACAAGTTTACGATACTCGAAATATACGCCAATGAGGCGGCCTACAAAGAGCATATAAAGAGCCCTCATTTTCAAAAATACAAGCGTGGGACGCTTGAAATGGTGAAATCGCTCGAGCTTGTTGACGTAATCCCGCTAATTCCGAATTTAAAAATAAAGTAGAATTGCGGTTATGAAAAACCGAAAGCGCGCTGTATTCGGCGCGCTTTTTTTATTTACGCGAATGTTGTAAGAAGCGTTGCCGGCCACTGCGGGCGGAGTTGCAAACCCGGGTGTTAAAGTCGTATTTGCGCTAAAATTTTTATTGTAGGCAGATTCCACGCATGACAGGTTGCAAATATTTTTTCTGTGTGTGGAGTGAATGTTAAATATGCCGCGCGGAGAATGCAAAAAGTTTTCGGCGCAAAGGTGCTTGCTGTTGACTGAAAGAGGCGGTGGAGCGCGTAATATTCGTTAATTTCAACAGGCTTTGGGCTTGCCCGAACGTCTTTGTAGAATGCGGAATAATCTTATTAAATCAAAAACTAAAAATATCGCTATTGTACTGTCTTTGGTGCTGACCCCTATTTTGCAGATTCGTTTGCCCTCTCGCTTCCGCAATGCCCCAATTACCGAGCTTGCAATTTCTGGGCGCAAAAAAAACGCGAACTAAAATGTTTCGCGTTTCTTTAAATGGGTGCAGGGAGTGGATTTGAACCACTGACCTTCAGGTTATGAGCCTGACGAGCTACCAAGCTGCTCCACCCTGCGTCAATGTTTGAAGCAATGAATACATTCAAATATCGGCGCTATTGCAAGAAAAAAAATTCTTTTTTTTATTTTCTCTGAAAAAATTTTCTTGTGCGCGGTAAACTACCATCGCGGAGACCAAAATCAAAAGGGGGGGATGAAACGCTTTTTAAAAGTGGATACATCTGTGCGGGTTTCAAAAATTTTAAATATTTCAGCGCATACGGCGGCGTCTTCAAAAGCGTCGTGGTGCCTAAATGAGTGAAGCCCGAATTTTTTCGCAAGTTCGTTGAGGCGGTTTCCGCCCATGCCAAAGAGCCTTCGGCTTATTGCGAGCGTGCAGATATAGTCGAATTCTGAGGCGTCCGGCGGGCGAAACTCCGCGAGCGCGGCGCGCAGGCATGACATATCAAAAGGGGCGTTGTGCGCAACGACATTGTCCGACAAAAAAGGCTTAATTTCTTTCCAAACTTTGGGGAAGGTTGGGGCGGACTCGACATCTTCGGGCGTAATTCCGTGTACATTTACGCAGCGCCAGTCGAAATATGTCTCGGGGTTTATGAGTGTGTTGTATTCCGCCACCGTCTTGTCGTTTTCGACGCGCACGAGGCCCACGGCGCATACGGAGGCTCTGGCGCAGTTGGCTGTTTCAAAATCTATGGCTGTGAAATTCATTTTTTGATATGATTTTTCCGCAAGGAGGATTGGTCAATAAATTTTTCCGCGAGTTTTACAAAATAGGGCCAGAAACGATGTTGGCGGAAGCGGCGATAAATGTCGTGGTTGCATCATAAAAAAATTTTTGGTCGGTTGGCTTGGAGTCTAATTATTTTTTACATTGGCGGTCGGAATGCATAGTTTGCGGCTCTCCGCTTAAATTGGGATAATTTTTATAAAATAAGGCTTGCAAAGCCCCTTAAAAATAGGAATATCGAAAAACTATTTTTATAAAAAATTAGTAAAACGCAAAAAAACACTTGACGAATGCAGTTCAAATTCTAAAGTGCCATACTTTTCTTTACATAGATGAAAACGACAATAGCAAAGAAAGACGAGCAGAAGCAGTGGTATGTGGTCGATGCGACCGACCAAGTGCTGGGTCGTTTGGCGGTAAAAATCGCCAACGTACTCCGCGGACGCCATAAGCCTATTTACACGCCCAATATCGACTGCGGCGACCACGTAGTTGTAATCAACGCGGACAAAATTCGCGTGACAGGCAAAAAGGAAGACAAAAAGGAATACATGTTTTACAGCGGCTATGTAGGCGGCGAAAAATATGTGAAACTTTCCGAATTCCGCGCCCGCAGGCCCGAATATATTATCGAGGCGGCTGTCAAGGGAATGCTTCCCAAGAACAAGCTCGCGCGCGATATGTTCTTAAAACTGCATGTGTACGCCGGCGCCGAGCATCCGCACGCCGCGCAGCAACCCAAACCATTTAACTTCTAATCCAAGATATGAGCGACAGCGAAATTTTCGTATCCGTCGGGCGCCGCAAGACATCTGTCGCGCGCGTTCGTCTCGGCAAGGGAACCGGCAAGATTCTCGTAAATGAAAAACCAATAACCGACTATTGCTATACTGACCAGCTTCAGATGATAGCTATGCGTCCGCTCGTATGCACCGGCCTCCAGGATTCGGTTGACGCGAACATCGGCGTCAAGGGCGGCGGCCCCGTTGGGCAGGCAGGCGCGATAAGCCTCGGCATCGCCCGCGCGCTCGAAAAGATGGACGCGACTCTCAGGGCGGTCCTCAAAAAGGAAGGGCTCATGACCCGAGATCCGAGAGCCAAGGAACGTAAGAAGTCCGGTCAGCCCGGCGCGCGCAAGCGTTTCCAGTTCTCAAAACGTTAATCGTTTTTCGGATACATTTTCCCACTGGAGCCCTTCCGCGAATGCGGAGGGGCTTTTGTGTTTTGCCGGGGAGTGCCGCGTTTTTTGCGGTCTGGCTCAAGGCGAAAACATAGTTCTTTGCGATAGGTTGCGCCTAAGGCCGACTCTTTCCGATTGCGGATTCTAAAAATCGGATTCCGATTGCGTATGTTGGGAATGCGCAATGCCACATTTCCCGAATCTTTTGGCGGTTTTTGCAAAAGTGAAGCCAAGCTTTTAGAATTGGCGCCTTTCGCCAAAAAAAATTAAAAGATTTACCATGGCGCGGTCTCCGTTTTGGGAGACGCTTCCTTGATTGGGAATTTGCATCGGAAGGTTGAAAGAATCTCGATAATAAATATCGCTGTTGCGGCGGACGTTCTGCCTAAAAATTTGGCGGGACGCACCGCGGCTTTTAGCGCAAAAAATAAAAAATGCCGCGCGCATGCGTGCGGAGCTTTAAAAACAAGAACGGCTTTGGCCGTTAAAAAATAAAATATGTCGAAAATCAAGGCAGGAATAACGGGCGCCTCCGGATACGCCGGCGTCGAAATAGTAAAATTGCTTGCCCGCCACCCCAATGTGGAGTTGGCGTGCGTGACTTCGCGAAGCCTCGCGGGGACGAAAGTCGCGGACTCTATGCCCGCGCTGCGCCATCTGCTTCCGGAGAGCATGGAATTTTCGCCGTCCTCTCCGGAGGAACAGGCAAAGATGGATATAGATGTTTGGTTTTTGGCGCTTCCGCACGGAGCCGCCGCTGAATACGCTAAGGCCCTTGTCGAAGCGGGGAAAACAGTAATCGACCTCTCCGCCGACTTCCGTCTGCATTCACTCGACATATACCGCGAATATTATAAGGAAGACCACAAGGCGCCTGAACTTTTAAAGCTCGGCAAATACGTTATTCCCGAACTCTTCCCCGTGTCGAAGTCCGACAAGCTCATCGCCTGCGCCGGCTGCTACCCGACGAGCATTCTCGTGCCGCTTTTGCCGCTTATGCGCGAGGGCGCTGTCGGTAAAAAGCACATAGTGATAGATTCGTACAGCGGTGTTTCCGGAGCCGGAAAGAAATCGGATTTGGCGTACGCCTACTGCGAGAGAAACGAGAGCGCGAAAGCTTACGGGCTGCCGAAGCACCGCCATTTGTCGGAAATTGAGGAGGAGCTTTCGATTGCGGCGAAAGAGACTATTGTAGTCCAGTTCAATCCGCATCTCGCGCCGATGACGCGCGGTATATCGACGACTATTACGCTCCCTGCTGTCGGCGAGGGCGTTGAAAATATATACGCGATATGGAATCGCGCCTATGCGGGCAAGCCGTTCGTGAAAGTTCTCCCCAGCGGTTCGTATCCCGACACCTTGCACGTGTGCGGCACAAACCGCTGCGACATCTCGGCAGTCTATGACCCGCGCACAAAGAACATAGTAATATGCTCCGTTATAGACAACATAGTAAAAGGCGCGAGCGGCCAGGCTGTTCAGATAATGAATCTGATTTTCGGCTTTGACGAAACTGCGGGACTTCTCTAACATAGGAATTTTTATTTACGGCAATGGAAAAAACATTCGATATCACCGTCCGCGAGGACGTCTCCGGACTCGGGCTTGTAAAGGGATTTAAGGTCGGCGCGGCCGCGTGCGACATCAGAAACAAGGACGATTTTACGCGCCTCGACTTGGCGCTTGTCGTATCGGAAACCCCTGCCGACGCGGCGGGCGTGTTTACGACAAACGACGTGAAGGCTTCGCCCGTATTGCTCGATATGTCGAGGCTTGAAGCCTCGCCCAAAATGCGCGCGATAGTCGCCAACAGCGGAAACGCCAACGCCTGCACCGGCACGCGCGGCGACGCCGACGCCGACAAAATGTGCGAGCTCGCAGCTGCCGCCGTAGGCGCGCGCAAAGAGGAGGTTTTGGTTTGCTCGACCGGAAGAATCGGCGAATTTATGCCCATGGAAAAAGTCGCCAAGGGAATAGAAGCCGCCGCGGCTTCGCTCTCAAATTCCGACGAAAATTCAATCGCGGCAAGCCGCGCTATAATGACTTCCGACACGCGCCCGAAAACGGTGCTCGCGTCTGTCGAGTTTGGAGGCGGAAAGATAAATGTCGCCGGAATGGCAAAGGGCGCGGGAATGATTGAGCCTAATATGGCAACGATGCTCGCTTTCATAGTTTCGGACGCGGCGGTCGAACAGAAACTGCTAAAAAAGCTCCTAAAAGAGTGTGCCGACAAGACTTTTAACAGAATGACTGTCGACGGCGACATGAGCACCAACGACACCGTGCTTTGCCTATGCAACGGCGCAGGGGGCGTTGAAGTGTCGGAGTCCAATCCGGAGGCTTTGGCGGCGTTCAAGGCGGCGCTGCTTGAAGTTTCGAGGGCGCTCGCGCGCAAGATTGTAGGCGACGGTGAAAAAATTACGAAGGTTGTGGAAGTCAAAGTAAAGGGCGCGCGCGACTCCGCACAGGCGGAAAAAATCTGCCGCGCAATCGGCAACTCTCTGCTAGTAAAATCTTCGTGGTTTGGCGAGGACCCGAACTGGGGAAGGCTTACAGACGCCGCGGGCTATGCGCGCACGGGTCTTGAATATTACAAGATAGACCTCGACTACGACGGCGTTGCGGTGCTCGTCAAGGGGCAGCCTGTCGCCGAAAACAAGCCGCTCTGGAAGAAAATCGTCTCCCAAAAAACTTTTACTATAAATATGAACCTCAATCTCGGCGACGCCGAAGAATCAATTCTCGCCGCCGACCTCACCGAGGGATACGTCAACTTCAATAAGGGCGAATAGCCCAAAATGCAATGCAGCAGGAGATTTCGGAAATATCGAAAAAGGCGGGAGTGCTCATAGAGGCAATTTCGTACATAAAGCGTTTTAGGGGGTCGGTTTTCGTCGTAAAATACGGCGGGGCGTTTATGGACGACCCCAACCCGCAGATACGCGCGTCGGTTGCAAACGACATTGCGTTTTTGGCGACGGTCGGAATAAAGACTGTCGTTGTCCACGGGGGCGGTAAGGCGATAAACCGCGCGATGTCCGCCGCTGGATTGAAGCCTGAATTCCGCAACGGAATGCGCGTCACAGACGAAAAGACCGTCTCGATAGTCGAGGACGTATTAAACAATTCCGTAAACGGCGAGATTGTCGATTTGCTGAGGGCGGGCGGCTGCGAGCCTATTTCCATTAAGGGCAATGAAGTCCTAAAATGCAAAAAGCTCGTTCCGAAATCGCCGGAAGGAGAGGACGTCGATATCGGGTATGTGGGCGTGATAGACTCAGTCGATGCGGCTCCCATAGAGAGGGTTCTCGACGAAGGAATGACGCCTGTGATATCGCCGATAGCAATAGGCGAAGACTCCCACGCGTACAATACGAATGCGGACGTCGCGGCGGCGGCGGTTGCGAAGGCTCTGAAAGCCCGCAGGCTCGTATTCCTGTGCGACGTTCCCGGGCTAATGCGCGACCCGAAAGACCGCTCTACGCTAATATCGCACCTGAAAGTTTCCGAGGTTCCCGCGTTGGAGGCCTCCGGGGTAATAGGGGGCGGAATGATGCCGAAAGTAGATAGCGGTGTGGACGCCATAAAAAACGGAGTAAGGCGCGTACACTTTGTTGACGGCTATCTGCCGCACAGCATTCTCCTTGAAATATTCACCGACACCGGCATCGGAACGGAAATTGTCACTGACGCCGAATAACAATTTGCAGACAATCATGACCACCGCAGAAAAATATAAAAAATACACGATACCCATGTTCGGGGACAGGCAGTTTGAAGTCGTCTCCGGAAAGGGCTGCACCATTACGGACTCCGACGGGAAAAAATATCTCGACTTTGGGGCGGGCATAGCCGTCAATTCGCTCGGGCACGCGAACAAGCGCTGGGCGGACGCCGTCGCGCGACAGGCAAACACCCTCGCGCATTGCAGCAATTTGTATCTGACGAAGCAGCATGCGGATTTGGCTGAAAAGCTCGTGGGGCTAATCGGTAAGGGAAAAGTGTTTTTCTGCAATTCCGGAACGGAAGCCAACGAGGCTCTCTTGAAGGCCGCGCGGCTTTACGGGGTGAAAGTCTCCGGGAAAGAAGGGGCAAAATACAGGGTTGTGACGGCTCTTGATTGTTTCCACGGGCGCACGCTTGGGTCTGTCGCGGCGACTGCACAGCATAAAATTCAGCACAATTTCTCTCCGCTCTTGCAGGGATTTTCGTACGCGAAGTTCAACGATATCGACTCCTTTGCAGAGCAGATGGGCGACGACGTCGCGGCGGTTCTCGTAGAGCCCGTGCAGGGCGAAAGCGGCGTGACGCCCGCTACGCGCGAATTTCTAAAAGGCCTAAAAGAGCTTTGCAAAAAGCACAACGCCCTTCTGTTCTTCGACGAGATACAGTGCGGAGCCGGCAGGAGCGGAAAATTTTTGGCATGCCAGCGCTACGGTGTAAAGCCCGACGGAGTGTCGATGGCAAAGGGCATTGCAGGCGGCTTCCCGATGGGGGCGATATGGCTCGACTCCAAGTGCTGCGACATATTCACACCAGGCTCTCACGGCACGACTTTTGGCGGAAATCCCCTCGCGAGCGCGGCGGCTTTGGCAACTTTGGAAGAGTTTGAAAAGCGCGGCCTCGTTGAAAATGCCCGCAAAATGGGCGAATTGCTCGCCAAGGGGCTCGAAAAACTCGCAAAGAAATATCCCGACAAAATTGCGACGACCCGCGGCTTGGGGCTAATGCGCGCGGTGGTTTTCCAGCCGCAATACGTCAACTCGCAGGTTTGTGTAAAGCTGCGCGAGAACGGGCTGATTCTAATACCCGCGGGCGCGAATGCCTTGCGCCTGCTTCCTCCGCTCATAGTAAAGCCCGCCGAAATAGAAAAGGCGCTCAAAATATTAGATAAAACAATATCGGAACTTTAAAGAAATGGTGAGATCGTTTTTAAGAGATACTGACTTGACTCCCGCCGAGGCGGCGGAAGTGTTTGAATTGGCGCACCGCTACAAGAAATTGCGGCCGGCGGGCGTGCTCGACGTCCTGCGCGGGCAGAGCTGGGGGCTTGTGTTCTTCAAAAAGAGCACCCGCACGCGTCTGTCGTTCGAAGCCGGTATTTACGAGCTTGGAGGCAATCCGATGGTATTGCAGGCGGACGACCTGCAAATATCGCGCGGCGAGACGGTCGAGGACACTGCGAAAATCTTTGGAAGGTTCTTGCACGGCATAGTAATAAGGACATTCGGACAGGATATGGTGGACTCATTCGCGAAATATTCGGGGCTACCCGTAATAAACGCGCTGACCGATTTGCTCCACCCCTGCCAGAGCTACACCGATATGTTCACTATGATAGAGCATTTCGGCAAGGGCTCGGAAAATCCGGAGTGCATACGCGGCAAAAAATTTGCGTTCTTTGGCGACACTGCATGCAATATGGCGTATTCGCTTGCTTTGGCAGGCTCGATGTTCGGCGTGGAGGTAGTCCTCTGCGGTCCCGAAGAGTTCCGCCCGAAAGCCGAACTCGACGCTCTGTTCGACGCCGCCAATTTAAAGAAGAGCTATACTTTTACTTCCGATCCCCGCGAAGCTGCAAAGGGCGCCGACGTATTCTACACCGACGTCTGGGTTAGCATGGGCAAAGAGGACGAAAAGGCTGAGCGAATAAAGACGATGTCGCCCTACCAGGTGAACGAAAAACTCGTGGAGCTCGGCGCAAAAGATTCGATATTCATGCACTGCCTTCCAGCCCATGCAGGCGAGGAACTCTCCGAGGGCGTCCTGCGCTCTGATAAGAGCATAGTATTCGACCAGGCTGAAAACCGCCTGCATGTCCAAAAGGCGATTGTGAGCTGGCTCGTAGGCAAAAACAGGCAGTCGCGTTAACGGCGGCGGCTTTGGGCGGATCCTTTCAATAGTGACAGAAATTTAAAACTGCGCGGCGCGCATGTGTTAAAGCTTGTTGCCGCGCAGTTTTTTTTGTGTCTTTATTTTTTTGCGCAGCTTTTTCTAAAACTGGGTGTTGGCTCGGGGGCTTTTTTTAAGGTTTTCCCTCAAAAAATATGGAAAAATTCTGCATTCGCGCGGAAAACTTTTTTGTCGCCACAAAAACGCCTAAAAAGCAATTTCAAGATAATTGGTAAAAATAAAGCTTTTAATGCGCCCGAAAAAGGTTATGAATAAGGTGATTTTTTTAACGGGAATCAATTAAAATGAAAGTCGTATTAGCATATTCGGGAGGTCTCGACACCTCCGTAATTGTAAAGTGGATAAAAGACCGCTTCAACGCCGAAGTAGTTACATTCGCCGCGAACGTCGGCCAGGGTGAGGAGCTTGAAGGGCTCGCCGAAAAGGCGAAGGCCACAGGGGCTTCCGCGCACTACACCGTGGATTTGCAGGACGAATTCGTTTCCGACTTCATCTTCCCGATGATACGCGCGAACGCGATTTACGAAGGCCAATACTATCTTGGCACTTCAATCGCCCGCCCGCTCATCGCGAAAGCCCAGATTGAAATAGCCCGCAAGGAGGGCGCCACCCATGTAGCGCACGGCGCTACGGGCAAGGGCAACGACCAGTGCCGCTTTGAGATATCATACGCCGCTCTGGCCCCGGATATTCAGGTAATCTCGCCGTGGAGAATCGACGAGTTCCGCAAGGCCTTCCCCGGAAGAACCGAGATGATAAACTATTGCAAAGAGCACAACATCAACGTCCAGGCGTCGGTAAAAAAGCCGTATTCAATGGACAGAAATATGCTCCACATTTCCTACGAAGCCGGCATACTCGAAGACCCGTGGTTTGACCCGACCGTCCCCGAAAACAAAGACATGTTCAAGACAACAGTCTCCCCGGAAGACGCGCCCGACAAGCCCGTGTATCTCGAACTCACATTTGAAAAAGGCGATTGCGTTGCAATAGACGGCAAGGCAATGAAACCCTCCGACATACTGCGCACGCTCAATAAAATCGGCGGCGAAAACGGAATCGGCAGAGTTGACATAGTGGAAAACCGCTTTGTCGGAATGAAGAGCCGCGGCGTGTACGAAACCCCCGGCGGCACGATACTCGAATTCGCGCACCGCAACATGGAAACAATCACCATGGACAGGGAATTGATGCACTTGCGCGACACTCTCATCCCCAAATACTCCGAGCTAATCTACAACGGCTTCTGGTATGCTCCGGAACGCGAAGCGTTGCAGGCGTTCATCGACAAGAGCCAGGAGAAGGTGAGCGGCGTCGTAAGGGTGAAGCTCTACAAGGGCAACATAATCTGCGTTGGCAGAAAGAGCCCGTACAGCCTCTACGACGAAAATATCGCTTCGATGGAAGGCGTTAAGAGCGACTACAACCAAGACGACGCAACCGGCTTTATCAAGTTGCAGTCCTTGCGTCTAAAAGAGCGCGCGCGCAAGCAGGGCGTTCCCGCCGAGGCGTTCGCGAGAAAAACTAACCTCGTAAGGGAATAGCGCTGTCCGCGTTATGAGGATTTGCTGTATAGGCGCCGGGTATGTAGGCGGGCCGACCATGACAATGATCGCCCGCAAATGCCCCGATGTGCGGGTAGATGTAGTTGACATAAACGCCGAGCGCATAGCTGCGTGGAATTCCGACAGCCTGCCCGTATTCGAGCCCGGCCTCGACGAGATAGTGCGCCACAGCCGCGGCAAAAACCTCTTTTTTTCAACCGATGTCGATGCCGCGGTTGACGCGGCGGACATCGTTTTCATATCGGTAAACACGCCGACAAAGACTTACGGGTACGGCGCGGGAAGCGCGTCGGACTTACGGTTTGTCGAGAGCTGCGCGCGCAAAATTGCGGAAGTTTCCAAGCGCGGAAAAATAGTGGTTGAAAAATCCACGCTACCGGTTCGCACGGCCGACGTAATAAAGCAGATATTGTCGTCAACCGGAATGGAATTTCAGGTGTTGTCGAACCCTGAATTTCTCGCGGAGGGAACTGCGGTGAGAGACTTGGAGTTCCCCGACCGCGTTCTTATAGGCGGCGACGAGACGACAGCCGAGGGCAAGGCTGCGATAGACACGCTTGCCTCGATATACATGCGCTGGGTTCCGGCGGAGAAAATAATAAAGACGAATTTGTGGTCGAGCGAGCTTAGCAAGCTTACGGCGAACGCATTTCTCGCCCAAAGAATAAGCTCGATAAACGCAATAAGCGCGCTTTGCGAAGCAACGGGAGCGGACGTTGAGCAGGTCGCGCGCGCCGTCGGGTCGGACTCCCGCATAGGCTCGAAGTTTTTAAACAGCTCGATAGGCTATGGCGGGTCGTGCTTTCAAAAGGACCTGCTGAATTTGATATATCTATGTGAGCATTTTAATTTGCCTGAGGTTGCCCGCTATTGGAGGGGGGTAGTCGAGATAAACGCATACCAAAAGAGGCGCTTTGCGGAAGGAGTGATAAACTCGCTTTACAGGAATATCTGCGGAAAGAGGCTTGCGATATTCGGGTTCGCGTTCAAGGAAGACACCAACGACACCCGCGAATCCCCCGCGATTGACATTTGCAAATTGTTTCTAAACGAGCGCGCGAATCTCGCAATTTACGACCCAAAAGTTTCAAAAAAACAAATTTTGGCCGATTTGAATGTGGAGGAGGGAGATCCGCGGATTGAATTTTGCAGGACTCCGTACGAAGCCGCTGAAAAGGCGCATGCAATTGTTTTGTTGACACATTGGGAAGAATTTAAAAAATTGGACTACAAAAAAATTAAATCGGCAATGACAACACCTGCGTGGATATTCGACGGCAGAAACTGTCTCGACCACCGACTTCTTAGCGAACTCGGATTCCTTTTGCGTGGCATCGGAAAGGGGAATTTGTCGTAGCCGTACTTTTATAAACAAACGGAGAAACGCGATTCCCTCAAATTTCAAGAATCGCGTTTTTTTATGCCGTTAAAATTTAACAGAGAGAACAAAATGCAAACAAATAAAAGATACATCCGCAGGCCCAATATAGATCTGCCCGACAGGCAGTGGCCGTCAAGGAAAATTACGCGCGCGCCGATATGGTGCAGCGTCGATTTGCGCGACGGGAACCAGGCGCTCGCAATCCCGATGGGCGTCGATGAAAAACTCCGTTTGTATAAAGAGCTCTTGAAAATCGGCTTCAAGGAGATTGAGGTGGGCTTTCCCTCTGCGAGCGATACCGAATATTCTTTTACGAGAAAGCTAATCGAGGAAAATCTCGTGCCGGACGGCGTGTCATTGCAAGTTCTGACCCAAAGCCGCGAGCATCTGATACGAAAGACGTTCGAGTCTCTAAAAGGCGCGAAGAGCGCGATAGTGCATCTGTACAACAGCACATCGGCGTTGCAGCGCAAAGTGACGTTTAAAATGTCGCGCGCGGAGATTATAGAAATAGCGCGAAACGGCGCGCGCCTCGTGCGCTCTATGGCAGACGAATTGGAGGCCGCGGGAACGCGCGTGCGCATGGAATACTCCCCCGAGAGCTTCAGCGACACCGAGCTCGATTTTGCGCTCGAAATATGCGAGGCTGTAAAAGAAATATGGAGGCCGACTGTCGATAATAAAATAATAATAAATCTGCCCGAGACAGTCCAGTACAGCTCTCCGAACATATACGCCGACCAGATAGAATGGATGGACCGCAATATATCCGACCGCGACAAGGTTGAGATAAGCCTGCATACGCACAATGACCGCGGCACGGGAGTTGCGTCCACCGAATTTGGTATAATGGCCGGCGCCGACAGGGTTGAGGGAACTCTATTCGGAAACGGCGAGCGCACGGGGAACCTCGACATCGTGACTGTCGCGCTTAACATGTACGCTGAGGGAGTTGACCCCGAGCTGAACTTGGAAAATCTTCCGGAAATAAGGAGGGTGTACGAAGAATGCACCGGAATGAAAGTGCCGCCCCGCCACCCCTACGCGGGAGATCTCGTGTTTACGGCGTTTAGCGGCTCGCACCAAGACGCAATAAAAAAGGGAATGGAGCTGATGCGTTCGGGCGACGACAAGTGGGAGGTCCCGTATCTGCTGATAGACCCGCGCGATATAGGCTGCTCTTACGAGGCGATAATCCGCATAAATTCCCAGAGCGGAAAGGGCGGAGTTTGCTACATACTCGGCGAGGACTTTGGCTTCGACATTCCAAAGCCCATGATGCAGCAGGTCGGCGACTTCGTAAACGGCGAAGCCGACAAGCTCGGAAGGGAGCTGAGGCCCGACGAAATATACTCGATTTTTGCGAAGGAGTTTGTTGGGCGCGAAGCTCCCGTGAAGCTTGAATCCTACAAAATGGCGTACGAAGAAGGCGACATAGACGAGCCAAAATCCGTAAAAATTACCGCAAAGCTGCTTATTTGCGGCGACGAAAAGACGGTTTCTGCGCGCGGAAACGGCCCGATAAACGCCCTCGTAAACGCCTTCGACAAAAACGGAATGAAAAATTTCAAGGTTGTGGACTACCGCTCGCACGCGATAGGCAAGGGGTCGGCAACAAATTCTGCGGCTTATGTATGCCTCGAATCTGCGAACGACAAGCGCTTGGTTTGGGGCGTTGGGGTTGACGCAAATATCGAGTCTGCGGGCTTGAAAGGCCTTGTGTCGGCTTTAAACCGCCTTCAATAGCGCACTGGGCTTATTTTATTTGTCATGGCGTTCCGCGCATGTCGGGGCGCCTTTTTTTGTGGGAGGGTAATTCCCTCAAATCGGCGCAATTGTATTTTATCTTTTTTTAAGAAACGGAGTTTTGGGCAATAACGTATTGTTTTTCTCAGAAAAGTTTAATGGCAATGGCGACGCAAAAATTTTTGCGCGGAGAAATTTTTTTAAGCTGCGTTTTTTTGCAGCCAGCGTGCAATTCATCGATTCAGATAATTATGGATTATAAAAAATCGTGGGGCTTGCGATATTTCGGAATGCGGTTTGCGGAAGATTTATTCTGTCAAAAATTAGCTTTTTATTTGCGCTGTGAAAATGTGTTCTGTATTTTCCAAATATGTTTCGCAGAGAATTTATAAAGAACGCATTGTCTGTTGCAGGAATAGCCGGGCTTCCGGCGGCGGCGCTTTCGGTGACATCTAAGAAATCCGGAGAGTTTAAAGAGCCATCAAAATCCATTCCGCTAAATTCAGATTACGACATCATAGTTTGCGGCGGCGGCCCTGCCGGAATCGGGGCTGCGCTTGCGGCGGCGAGAGCCGGCGCAAAAACACTGATTGTGGAATCGGGAGGGTGCCTCGGCGGGACATGGACGCGCGGCCAGCTCTCTTGGATATTCGACTTTAAAAAAGGCGGCATCTGCCGCGAGATAATAGAGCGTCTCGATGCCCGCAATGCCCGCCACGGCGGTAACGACAGAGACTTTGTTTACGAGCCGGACGCGATGAAAATTGTCCTCGAAGAAATGGCGGTGGAATCAAAAATTGACCTTCTGTATTTTACGAATTGTGTAGCTTCGTACGCCCCAGACGGAAAAATGAAAACGCTCGTGACGGAGTCGAAGTCCGGGCGGCAGGCGTGGAATGCAAAAATATTTATAGATTGCACGGGCGACGGCGATGTGTGCGCAAACGCTGGAGCTTCCTACGATTTCGGAACTGACGGCGACAGAGTTATACAGCCGTGTTCCTTCAATGCGATAATTTGCGTGGAGGACGCCGAAAAGCTCGCCGACAGAATAAGTGTCTATAAGAAGGACAGCCTCGACGGACATGTAGAATGCACAAAGCGCATATTAAAAGATTTGCTCAACGCTGGCATAGACCCGTCATACCACATGCCAACGCTTTTTCATCTCGGCGGAAACATACTGCTGATGATGTTCAACCACCAGTACGGCGTGCATTGCGACAGCGCCCAGGAAATAACCCGCGCGACAGTCGAAGCGAGGCGCGAAGTTTTCAAAATGGCGGATACGTTCGCGCGGACGGATTCCCCGTGGCGCAATATTCGGGTAATAGCCACATGCGAGCAGATTGGAATGCGTGAGGGCAGGCGCATAAACGGCCTGTACCGCGTAGAGCGCGCCGACATAGAATCGGGTGCCCGCCACCCCGACGCCGTCACGCGCGTCACATTTTCCGCGGATATCCACGCTCCCGACAAAGAGTCAAACCGCAACAAGACAATAAGCCATGTAATAGCCAAGCCCTACGACATACCTTTGCGCGCGCTAATCTGCCGAGATATCGACAACCTCATGATGGCGGGCAGGTGCATAAGCGGCGACAGGATAGCCCACGCGAGTTATCGGGTGACGGGCAATGCCGTTGATATGGGGTTTTCCGCCGGAAAAGCCGCGGCGAAATTTATATCCGAGGGCAAGACGCCGCACAGCCTTAAAAACGGGGGGTAGAAATTTTTTTCTTGGTATTCCAATCTAAGTTTTGCGCCTTAGGTTTGGAAAGTGCAGCGTGCAATAAAGGCGGAGAATATGCATTGGCATAATCTTGCGGAGCGTTGCGTTTATCTATATTCAAAAAGTTTGAGAATTAAATTTTGGCAAAAACCGCGCGCGAAAAATTTTATTCGGCAGAGTGCTTATTAAGGTACAATCGCCGCCTGTAAAATGCGCGGCGCGAAACTCGAACCGTCAAATCCCGTTTTGTGTAGGCGCTTTCGTTTAAATGCGAATTTCGGGACGCGGAATTTTTATTTTTGCGGGAATTTTGACCTTCCCGCATTTTTTGTGCGGGCAGAGCTAATAAAAAAATTTTTAAAATGCGCAGAAATTTTATGCGGATAGAAATTAAAGGCGCGTTGCGCTCATTATCCTAAAAACCTCGCCCATAAATACGGGGGAGAGCAGCTGGGCGAGTTCGCGCTTCCGCGTGTCGAAGGCGTCCCGGGATTCCGAAAGTGTTCTTATGTAGTCGGTCGATTTCCCCATAAAAAAATCGCCTTGGGAAACAACCGGGTTGACGCTAAATCCAAACGCTTTTGCGGTGTCGAGCAGAGGCTCGAAGCAGGGAGAGTGCGTTATGTCGCGCCCGCCCGCGCGCGAAAAAAGCTCGGTTGAATCTTTGTGGCTTTCGTAGGCGCGTGCCGTGCCTGACGGTATTTCCATAAGCTCCGCGCACGATCTAAAATAGTCGGCAAAGATGAGTATCCCGCGCCAGTTTTGGGCGCATATCTTGCCGAACAAATCTATTGCGTCAAACGATATGTCGAGCAAAAATCCCTCGCGGGCGTTTGGAAAGTATTTTAGAATTGCGGACAATTCGGCGTCCGATGGAGCTTCGAGAGTTTCAACAATCCGCACTTTCCCATTGGGCAATGGTTTTGCCGATATCATCCGTTTGCGCCATTGCCCGTTTAGGAATGCGAATCTCTCGAACGGGCGGGAGTCGAGCAATTCGTTTGAAATTACTATCGCATTCGGCGGTATTTCTATTTTTTCTCCAATGCGGGCTGTCTTAGAGCCCTCGATTATTTGCGTTTCTGGCTCGGCGCCGATTTCGTAAAACTCAAAACAGTCGGGATTTTCTCCGGCGTCCGAAAGCATTTTTTTTGCTGCCGCCAAAATGAGCCCGGAAAAAACCTTTTCTTTCAGTGAGACGGAAGTGTAAAAGTCTGCGCCTTCGCCGCCGACCCTTTTTTCGGCTTTTCTATAATATCCGAGAAGCGGGTCGAAAAGCGCCGTCCCGACAAATTCCGCCCAGCCGAAAGCGGAGCCGCCGCTGCGCTCGATTAGCTTTTCCCAGACGGGATTTGAGTCGATTTCAACCGGCATATTAAAAATACCTCCCGTTTTCTACATTTACGATTTTCCAGGGGGAGCGCGCGGCGCAGTCGGGAGCTTCCGAAGTGGCGGTGGATATCACCTGCGCGCTTGCCGGCACAGCCGCCCAAAATGCGGCGCGGCGCGAGGAATCGAGCTCTCCAAGAATGTCGTCGCACAGGATTACGGGCTCTATTTTCTTTTCGCGCTTAAATATTTCAAACTGTGCGAGCTTTATCGACAGCGCGGCCGACCTCTGCTGGCCTTCCGATGCGTACGTTTTTGCGTCGAGCCCGCCTATCGATACGTAGAAATCGTCGCGGTGCGGCCCTTTGCGGGTGACGCGCCTTTCGATGTCTTTGGGGCGCTCTTCAAAAAAAAGCCTTTCAAATTCCTCGGCGGTTTTCGCTTCCGCCGATGTTTTTAGGGAAATATTGGCGGATTCGCCGTTTTCCCCAGAGAAGTTTGCGTAGCGTTCCCCCGCGATTTGCGCGACTTGCTCAAGCCTTTGGGAACGTTTTTGCACTATGGTCTCGGCGGCGGCGGCCATTTGTATCTCAAACGGAGTATAGAGCGACGGATCCGTTTCGCCGTCCCGAAGGAGCGCGTTCCTGTGACCGACTGCCGAATGGTAGCGCTTGAGCGCCTCAAAATATTCGCGGTCGATGCCCGATATGAACATGTCGGCGTCTCTGCGCCTGACTTCCGGCGACGAGCGCAATATTTTCATATCTTCCGAAGTCATCGCAAGCGCCGGGAAGCGCCCTATGAAGTCGCCGAGTTTGGCAACTTGCCCGCCGTCTATAAAAATTTTTCGGGTTTTTGATATTTCGATGAGGATTTCCGTTTCTCCCGCCCCTTCCACTTCCGCGCCGACAAGCACTGCCGCGGATTTTTCCCCCTTCTTTACAAGGACTGGTATATCGGAGGTCCTAAACGACCTCGCGGCGGCGAGGAGCCCGAGCGCTTCAAGCAAATTTGTCTTTCCCTGGGCATTTGCGCCGCATATCCATACAGAGGCGGCGTCCAGCCCGATTTCCGCAAAGCCGACGTTCCTGAAATTTTGGAGTCTTGCAAATTTAATCTTCACAAAAATAAAAACGGGTATAGCGTCTAATTTAAAAGGAATTTTGTAAAGAATATTGCGCATGGAAAAAGGTACGGACTATATTCGGCAGGCGCTCGAAAAGCGCGAGGACGACATAGACGCGTCGTTGCGCCCCTCCGGGTTCGATTCGTTTACCGGTCAGCCAAAGACTGTAGAAAGGCTGAAAGTTATGGTGGGGGCGGCGCGCAGGAGGGGCGATACGCTAAGCCACATACTTCTACACGGGCCTCCGGGGCTCGGAAAGACAACGCTCGCGTTTATTCTGGCCAACGAGATGGGCGCCCAGATAAGGGTGACTTCCGGGCCGGTGATAGAAAAGGCGTCCGACTTGGCTGGCCTGCTCACCAACTTGCAGGAGGGCGACATACTGTTTATAGATGAAATCCACAGAATATCCCGCACCGTTGAGGAGTTCCTTTACGGGGCGATGGAGGATTTTAGGATAGACATAATGATAGACCAGGGGCCGAACGCAAGAAGCGTGCGCCTAAATGTCCCCAAATTTACCCTAATTGGGGCTACAACCCGCACGGGGCTTTTGACGTCGCCCTTGCGCAGCCGCTTTACGCTTCAAACGAGGCTCGACTACTATTCCCGCGCCGACTTAATGGCGATAGTTGAGCGCACCTGCGGGCTCTTGGACGTGCCAATAGACGCGGGCGGCGCCGAAGAGATAGCGCGGCGCGCGCGCGGCACGCCCCGAATCGTAAACAACCTTGTGCGCTTCGTGCGCGACTACGCCCAGGAGCGCTCCGACGGCAAGATAACGCGCAAATGCGCTGTTGCCGCGCTCGAACTCCTTGAAATCGACTCCAACGGGCTCGATGAAATGGACAAGCGCATGCTGACTGTAATGGCGCGCAATTACAACGGTGGTCCGGTCGGAATGGGGACGATAGCAGTCGCCGTAAACGAAGAGGCCGACACTTTGGAGGAAGTCCACGAACCCTATCTTATTCAGGAGGGATTCATTCGCAGAACACCCCAGGGAAGAGTCATGACAGACAAGGCGTGGCAGGCGATAGGCCTCATTGGCGGCGGCGACAGCCAAGGGAAGTTGTTTTGATGCCTTTGACGCCTGAGATTGATTTTATCGTCGTGGGGCAGGGCATAGCGGGCTCTTGCCTTGCCTATGAGCTCTTGGAGCGCGGCGCGCGCACAATAGTGTACGACGACGGCTGGAAGTCGGCAGCATGCACCGTCGCGGCAGGCGTTATAAACCCGATAACGGGCAAGAGGCTCGTAAAAAGCTGGCGCAGCGCGGTGGCGCACCCGTACGCGCGGGATTTTTATCGGGCGCTCGAAAGGCGGATTGGCGGCGTATTTTTTCACGACAGAAAAATTCTCCAACTGTGCAAGTCGGCGGAAGAGGCAGAGCTATGGCGAACGCGCGCCCTCGACGCCGAATACGCCGCGTTTATGTCGGAGCCTCCGAAGGGGGAATCATTCGGAAACTTGGACGACTCTTTCGGGGCGCATTTTATAGGCCGCTCCGCGTGGGTCGAGCCGCCTGCCGCAATGGCGGCATTCAGAAAATATTTTGCGGAGCGCGGGGCTTTGCGGGCAGAAGCGTTCGACTTCTCAAATCTCGACGTCCGGCGCCATATTTACGGCGGGGTAAAATACAAAAAAATAATTTTCTGCGAGGGTTGGAAGGCCGTCAAAAATCCGTATTTTTCCTGGCTTCCGTACCGTCCCGCCAAGGGTGAAATTCTTACGCTTAAATCCGCAGAGGCAATCCCGGAGCACATTGTCCACAGGGGCGGCTGGATAATGAAAAACGGTGCCGATACATTTAGGCTGGGCTCGACGTGGGACAGGGAAAATCTCGACTGCAATCCAACTCCGGCGGCTCGGGCGGAGCTTTTAAAAATTTTGGCAAATATGTTTAAGACAGATATAGAGGTTGAAGTTGTCGATTGCAGGGCGGGCGTGAGGCCTTGCACCGCCACTACCCGGCCGCATTTGGGCGTCCACCCTACTGAGCCCGACATACTGTCGTTTAACGGATTCGGTTCAAAAGGCTTTGCGCTGTGCCCGTACTTTTCTAAAAATTTTGCGGATTGGATTTACGGAAAGTCCGCTTTGGATTCCGAGGCGGATTTGTCGCGCCACATAAGAAAATTCTGGAAGCCATAAAACGTATTTAATGGCGCGCAATATTTTTTATTCCCTATGGCAGGTTTTGGAGGGATAAAAAAAGTAAAATGTGCCGCCGCCAATCCGGTGTTTTTTTGCCTTTGTAAAAAGCGCATTTATTCCGCCGCATACAGCAATATGTTTTTCCGCCTTCTTGCAATATTCCATATTTCCCATTTCTTAGTACGCGCATTGTCCTCCGCGCTATGAATGTGACTCGTTTCAGGAGTTTCCGCGTCGGCGCGCGCAGCATAGAATGTTTTTCATTCCTAAGCTCGAGACAAAAAATGTTGTTCTTTTAACCGCGATATGGGAAGCGTTTTATATTCCGCGCGATGCAGGCAATGCAGTTTATCCGCGTATCTGGGCATACTGTAAAAAACTTTATTTATCCGCAGTGCGTTGTGCAGTTTTATGCGCATAAAAAAACCGCGACCGCCGCGGGGCGATTGCGGTTTTTTCTGTTTTTTATTAGGGCTATTTCAGATGGTAGAGCATTTGGCGGTCTCTGCCGTACTTGTCTTTCCATGAAATTTTGTACGTCCCCCTAAAACCGCGGAAGGAAATTTTACCGTCGGAGTCTGGCTTTACTGTGAGGTTGGTTTTCCACTCCTTATTGATGAGGTTGTCGAGAACATGGTAAACGGGCTTCGGCTGCATATCGCGCGTAAAAATACCCGAATGTGAGGGCTCGTTTTTCATACCGCAATCGTCGACGGTGTTCCACCATGTAATGCCCATTACATTTGGATAGCTAAACCACAGCCTGTACTGGTTTTCAGCGTACAGGGCTTGGCGCGCGCGCGATTTTGGGGAATCGTCGTTGCCGGTGATTGTCACTTCGCTAATATGTATTTTATGCCCCGATTTTGCGGTGTCGTTGAGTCTTTTGAGAAGTGCCTCAGGGCTGATAAACGACTCGCCCGCCATAATCTTTTTGGGCTCACGATAGTTAAATACATGCTCCTGCACGCCGGTTATGTCGATTCTCGCGCCGCGCTTTTCGAGCTCCGCAATTTGCTCGGCGTACTTTTCCGCGCAAATGTAGTCGTTTATATTGAGCGCGACATCTGTCGGAAGGTACTTTTGGGCGGCGTTAAAGGCGTGGAATGCGTAGTCGCCCTGCAATAGCCCTATGTGGCTTCTCGTGACCCGCGTTCCGGGAATCAAGACGCCTGCGATGTAGTCCTTTTGTGATTCGTTTACTACGTCCCAGCTTTGTATTCTATTTCCGTACCTTTGCGCGATTTGCTTAAAGCGCCGCTCGGTAATTTCCCGTATCGTCTCCCCGACTGAGCCGAACATCTCTTCCGCCTGCTCTTGGGTGAGCTTCTGGAACGGATATACCCCAGGTTTTTTATCGCGGTTGACTTTTCTATAAAGCGCGAGCTTTTCCTTTGGGATTTCTTCAAGATATATCCACCACGCGAAAAACCCAGTCCATACGAGCGGATGCCCGTGGGCTCTTATGCCTTTTTTGTTGCAAAATTCCACTATCGGGTCGGTCGCCGGTCGCCGCCAATGGCGCTGGTCTTTCGGGTTCTTGCACTTGTTCCAAAATTCCTCGGTGTCGCGGTATTCCTCGACAAATCGGGGTCTGCCGGGCTGCGTCTCAAAATCGCTCCAGTAAAAGGGTACTGTGGCGGAGTTGAAAAGCTCGCCGTATGCCCTCTTGTACCTTTCGTTGTACTCGTGCGCGCCAAGCTGGTTAAAGTTGAAAATGTGCGCGCCGAATATGAAGTCGTGCTTGAGCTGCTCGACTTTCACGTCGCCGCCCGGAGCCGCCTCGCCGAGGTTTACGACGGCGTCTGCCTTGCGGTTCTTTTCGATGTCGGCGTCTATTTTTTTGCGCACTTCGGGAGTCCATTTTTCCCAGTATTGCGGGGTGACGATTTTTTCGGTGTCTTCGCTTTGGCATCTGGGGACTTTTATGGAGTTCGATGCTTCGCAAACGGCGCCCATATTTAGCGCGGTTGCGGCGATAGATGCGAGTAAAATGGTTTTGCTAATATTTTTCATTCGCGGAGTTTTTGTTTGCATTGCCTATAAAAAAGGCAGCGCAGCTTTTTAAGCGCGCCACCTTAATACAGGGGATTATTTCAAGTGGTAGAGCATTTCCCGGTCTCTGCCGTACTTGTCTTTCCACGAGATTTTGTACGTACCCTTGAACCCGCGGAAGGAGATTTTTCCGCTGTCGTCGGGCTTTACGGTGAGCTTTGTCTTCCACTCGTTGTTGATTAGGTTGTTTAAGGCGTAGTATGCAGATTTCGGCTGCATATCGCGCGTGAAAATGCCGGAGTACGACGGTTCGCCGGGCGCGCCGCAGTCGTCAACTACATTCCACCATGTAATGCCCATAGCGTTCGGGTGGCTGAACCATGCGCGGTAGAGATTCTGGGCGATGACCGCCTGAATGTCCCAGTCGCGCTTAGTCGTTCCGGGGGCTGTAATGGTAATTTCGCTCATGTGTATCGGAAGGCCTGTCTTCGCCACTCTGTTCATGCTGCCCAATACGTGGTCGGGGGTCTGCACTTTTTTACCGGCCGCGATATTTGCGGATTCTTTCGGGTTGAAGAGGTGCATTTGCATTCCGGCGATGTCGATTCTTGCGCCGCGCTTTTGCATGTCTTTTATTTGCGCGACGTAGTGGTCGTCCGTCTTATAGTCGTTGATATTGAAAGCAGTATTTGTCGGGAGGTGCTTCTGGACGATATTGAACGCGTGGAATGCGTAGTCGCCGGGCATTATCCCGTAAGTGCTGCGGGTCACTTTTGAGCCGGGCACCAGCAAACCGAGTGAATAGTCGGTGGCGGATTCGTTTACGACGTCGAAGCTGTGTATCTTGCCGGCGTATCTTTCGGCTATTTCGGCGACGCGCTTTTCATAGAGCTCGCCTATTTTTTCGCCGATATTTCCGAGAAGCTTGTCGGCTTCCGCCTGCGGCAGTTTTCTAAGGGCTTTATTTTCTTCGCCGTACATCCCGAGGTTGGGGAATTTCTTCTTTTCCTCTTTCGAGAGGTATTGGCGTATCCAATCCGGATAGTGCCACCTTTGGTTGCCCCAAACGAGCGGGTGACCGTGGATTCTTATCCCGCGGCTGTTGCAGTACTCGATTACCGGATCCGGCGCGGGTCTGCGCCAGTGCGGCTGTTCTTTTGGGTTTTTGCAGTTGTTCCAATATTCTTCGGTATCCCAGTATTCCTCGACAAAGCGGGGGCGGTTGGGCTCCATTTCAAGCTTTTTCCAGTAGAGGGCGACTGTCGCAGAGTTGAAGAGTTCTCCGTACAAGTCGCGGTATTTCTTATTGCGTTCGTATGAGCCGAGCTGGTTGAAATTGAAAATGTGCGCGCCGAATATGAAGTCGTGCTTGATTTGCTCGACTTTCACGTCGCCGCCCGGAGCCGCTTCGCCGAGGTTTACGACGGCGTCTGCCTTGCGGTTCTTTTCGATTTCCGCGTCTATTTTTTTCTGTACTTCTGGGTTCCATATGGCCCAGTATTCCTTGCTCATCAGCTTGTCGGTGTCTTCCGCTTCCGATCTCGGGAACTTTTGTGTCCCAGCAAGAGCCGCTGATGCGGCCGCAAACGCCGCTATGGCAAAAGATGTCTTTTTTAGTAATTTCATATGTATTTTCGTTTTTGTTAAAAGAGATGTGTTAACATATCCTTTTTCTCCTAAAAACGGTGGAAAGTCAAAAGTATAGTTTTTAAAATATGGTTAACTGTAAACTTCGCCGCCCGCCCTTGCGGATAAGTTTTTATAGCCTAATTTCTTTCCGCCGCCCAAGCCGGAAATGCGCAATGGCATTGCGGTATCTTAAACGCTCGTACAGCGAATGAAAAATCCGCGCGTCAACAAAAACGCGTCCGGAAAAAATTTGCATTTTTCCCATAAAATTTGAGCCTCAGGCGGATTGGCGAAAAAACGCAAGATTGCCGCTTCGGAAAAATTTCGGGAGCGGTGAAAAATCCGCGCGCGGCGTAGATTTGCGCTTGCCATAGCCCGCAGGAGCGCAAGCGAATTTTGCGCTAAAAAAAACGCCGCGGGAGAAATCCGCGGCGCGCATAAGAATTTGCAATATAAAGCTGCTACTTTCCGAATCTTAGCCTGTACATTTTGCGCGACATCTCGTTCATGGCGGCGGCCATGTCGTATTTTGGAGTGTCGCAAATATCGACAAACCCGAGAGCGCCGTTTTCGCCGTCGAATCTGCCGGTCGTGTATTGGTCGGCGTATTGGAACCAGTGGGCGCCGATTATCATCGGGGATTTTATTGCGTCTTTTAAATAGCTCTTCATAGACTTCGTGCGCTCTTTGCTCGAACTTTTCGGGCATAGGCTCGCCCAGAAATTGCCGCGGTCGCCCGCGCCGAAATGGAATTCGCCTATCATGACGGGCTTGTCCTCTATGCCTTCGTAGAGCCTTGTTTTTAGGACATTGGGGGTGTCGTTGTATATGTTGTAGGTCACGACATCGCACTTCTCGAAGGCCGCGGTTATGACAATCTTATTGAGCCAGCTGAACCCGAAGCGGCAGCCGAGATACAGGGCGTCGGGATTTACGGATTTTACGGCGGCGCGGCAGGCGTTGAAGTAGGCGTCGGTTATGGCTTTTTCTATCGCCTTAAAATCTTCCTGGGCGGCGTCGCAGGTGGTGTCGAAATCCTTGCGGGCGAGGAAGTCGTCCCAATCTTTGTAGTCGGCTTTCCACGCGCTGTTTAGGGCTGATATGTCCGAGTATTTCTTTTTGAGGATATCGCGGAAGGCAATTTTGCTTGGCTGGTCGGCGGGGCAGCTTAGCAGTGCGCGCCCGATTAGCCCTTCTTTGCCTTGCCACGGAAGTTCATTGTCGACAAACGCTCCAATGCAGTACGGGGAGTTTATCAAATCCGCTTTTTTGGCGGCATTTGCCTTTGTATTTTTTGCGAAGTCCGGGTGTAGGTAGTCGGGGAACTTTGTCCAAAACAGGTCGAGTTTCAGGTTTTTGTTTTCGGGCGCCAAGTAAACTGGGCGGGCGCTGCCCAACATTACGCAGTACGGAATTTTTGCCTTCTGAATTTGACGCTCGTTGCTCCACGCCCCCGTTGAATTGAATCCCCACGAGCGGAGGCGGTTTTCGATTAGCGCGACTTGCTCATCTTCCGACATATTCCCGTATTTTTTGTCGAAATTGCGCCTGTTGAAATTAATCGTTTGCTGGGGTTTGCTGTACTCGCCTTTTTTAGTGTCGTAAAGGCGCGCGCCGCCAGAGATGTATTTTGGGTCAATCTTTTCAAAATAGTGCTCTCGGCCTGTAATCGCAGTTGAGCCGCTCGGGTCCTTTGCGCTCACGCAGTCTACACCAAGCGACCAGAACGGGTAGCCGTCGGGGTCGCGGAAGGCCCATTTGCCGTCTATTTTGTCGAGCCTGAACCTGCCGGTACCTTCCACTTTTAGGGAGTCGTCCTTAAAGCCGCCGTATTGGCTGCGGTGCGGGATTTTGGCGAGTTTTGCGTTAAATTGCTTTTCCTTTTCTTTCTGGGTCTGGAAGTCGGCGTCGCTATGGATTTTGTCTTCCCAATCGCGGTGCTTGAATTGCCCGTATTCGTCTATGAACGGGAAAAATTCCTCGCGGCTCATGGAAAAGATTGGATCGTCGGGCTTGGCGAATACGGGGTTGTTTGGCAGAAATTTCATTCCCGTAAAAAATTCTTTCGGGTCGTCTAGCCACGAAGTCGGAACCGAGACAATTTCTATGTCGTCTATCGCGATTTCAGCCCCTTTTGCTGAGGTTATCGCCACGCGGCCCTTTTTGCCGGCTGGGATATTTGCGCGCATAAATACTTGCCCGCGCGTTCCCTTTTTGCCGGAAAACGTCATTTCAGCGCACCTTTTCCCGTCGGCCCACACAACAGCGTAATTTGTATTGCCGCCAAGTATGACGTACGAAAATTTTACGGTCACTGTTTGCCCGCCGTCTATTCCAGAAACGGGAAATCTTGCCGCAAGGGGCCAGTCGCCCATCTTTTTGCCGATTGTGCTTATCCTAAGCGATTTTCCGGAGCCGGCCGCGGCAGCGGAAGACGAGTCCAGTTTGAAATCCCCAAATGCGTTGACCGTCGCAATATCGTCGGACGAATCGAAGTTTTCGGAAAATACTTTTTCTTGGGCATACGCGCCAGCCGCCGAAAATATTGCCCCCGCCAATAAACTGTAAAAACCTTTCATAAATTACGACGCTTATCGGACCTTTGCCGGCAAGTCAAACGTAAACGGACACTTCGCAAAAAATAGGGGAGAACTTCCGAATCACACGGAGGTTTTTCGTGAAATGAAGAGCGCCGCGGCGCAAAGCATAAGGCATGCCGAAACGCATGTGGCGTTTGAAATCCCCGCGAGGACCCCGCATAGAGCCAATCCCCCGCCCATGGTAAGCCCCCATAGCGAAGATAGAACGCTCAAAACCCACCCTCTTTTTCCGTCGGGCGCGTTTTCTGAGAATATTGCAAGCGTTGTGAAATAGGTTATCCCGAATCCGGCTGCCTGCAATATGGTTATCGACCAAAGAGCGAAATAGTTGTCCGAGACGAGCGGAACCGCTATCGTAGCAACGCTTGCCGACAGCCCTATTACAAGCGCGTTTTTAAGGGAAGTACGTTTAAGGAGCATCGGCCCAAAAAATGCAAAGACCGCGCCGGAGAAAATTCCCTCCGCAGAAAGGAACGCCGCGATTTCCCTCGGGGAGAATCCGCCGGAAGATTCCAATACAAGAGGGACGGCCGCAAAGAACGCGCCCGCGCCAACTTGGTTTAGGCAGAATATCGCAATAAGTCTCCTGGATTTCCCGGAGTCCATAAGTTTGCGGAGGTCGCGCAGGCCTCCGAGCCAGTCTATCTGCGATAATTTGCGGCTTTTTGCGGCAGCGGGCTCTTTCATTGAAAAGCACAAGATTGCGGCCGACACCGCGAACAGCGCCGCCATTATGAAGAACGGCAGGCTCCATGTAAGCGCCGACGCCTTTTCGTCTATAAACAGCGCCGCGAACGCCGGGCCGAGCATAAGCCCGAGGCTCATCGCAAGGAGAGTTGCGCCGAGGTAAAAATTCTTCTGGTCTTTGCCGGAGCATTTTTCGATTAGTGCCGCCTGTATCGTCCCGTCAACCCCAGCAGTGACGCCAACCGCAATCCTTCCGATAGCCAATATCCAGACGCTGAGTATTTCCATCGCAACCCCTTGCGCGGCGCACCCGAGCATCGCCCCGATGAGGGTTGCAAGCAATACGCGCTTTCTGCCTATCGAGTCCGACAGCGCGCCTATAATTGGCGCGCAAAAAAACAGGGCAATCGGGTAAACCGAAAGCACTATGCCGTAAACGAGCTTTCTCGCGGCGGGCGAGAATCCCGGAAGCATATCGTGGGTTTCGGATACGGCATCTATGAGGGTCGGAATGAGAATCGGTATGACCATGCTCTCGCATATCAGGTGAAATGCGAGAATCCCGAGCAGCGGAATTGAAAATAAAAATGGAACGCGTTTTGCCATATCGCGAATTAAAATCTCCAGTGCATAAAGCTAAAGGAGTTAAACAAGCGGCTTAGGGAATGTAGAGTAGATGTTTTTAGACCAAGAAAAGCACTATGACAAAACCGAAATACCGCCGTCTAACGTATGACGATAGAAGAGTAATAGAGAACATGTGTAAAGCTAAAAAAACGCAATCGGAGATAGCAAATGCGATAGGAGTATCGCAATCTACCATATCCCGTGAATTATCTCGCAATAGTGTTGAAGGCGTTTAGACGCTGGTAGAGCGGCGAAGCAACTATCTATGTGCAACTTACTTGTCGGGGAAGGATGCGAAAGCTACGAAAAATGGCGTAATAAAGTTATTGCGCGGAATGAATGTGAAAACGATAACCTTTGATAACGGCAAGGAGTTTGCTTATCACGAAGATATAAGTAAAAAATTAAAAAGTGAAATATACTTTGCACACCCATACACTTCTTACGAAAGAGGTCTCAATGAATACACAAATAGATTGTTGAGACAGTACTTTCCAAAGGGAATGGATTTGAGAAAAGCTACGGAAAGAGAACTAAAATTTACATTGAACGAGATCAACTCTCGCCCCCGAAAGACACTAAATTGGAAAAGTCCAAGCGATTATCTTCACGAAGTAACGGCATCGCCATATATAGAGCAATAAGTAAATAAATCAACAACTTAAACTTTTATATTTACAAAAAACCAACAATATCTAAAAACATCTACTGCCGGTCATGCACTGGCGCCTTGAAAATAAAACATAATTTATGCTTGATTTTCCAGAGGGAAAATAGTAATAAAAGTTATATGAAAATTATCTGTGTATTTTGTCTAATAGCAATTTTGGCTGAAATGACGGTTTTAAGCGGGGAAGAGGCAACCCTGAGCTTTACGCCGACTGATGTTTCGCAAATTGGGCAGGATCTTTCAAATCCCGATACTTACGGTTTGGAGAGTCCAATAACAGATAGCACAAATATAACGGTGAATTATACTATTCCTTCCGTAACGTCGGGCGATAATCCCTATAATACAAGTAGGATAACAAAATTTGCCGAAGATTTAACGGCAAATAATTTTACGTTTAACATTAATTTTGGGAATAATCTGTGGGTCGTTTACGTTCTTAACGTTTCGGAGAATAAGAGAGTATCGTTAAATTCTGTAAGTTATAATATAATAGATTCCGCAACATCTCACCCTATAAACAACATAACAGTAAGCAAAGGCGGCCTGTTTGAAGTAAAAGGCGACTTGGTCGTAAGCGACAGGCGAACAACGAGAAGTTGGTACCAGACGAGGCTAAATTTTTGGGGCTCTGGAAACGTAAATATAAAGGGAAATCTTACTTTAAGTTCCGAAATGGAAACAATGTATGACAACGCCCTAAACGGGGTTAAGCTTGAACTTTCGGAAGTAAATTCTTTTACAGTGGGCGGGGTTGTGACGCTGCAATCGAAATGGACTGATAAAAAATGGATAAGGCTCAACAGCAACGCCCGCAATGTTTTTGAGCGAAGCTTTGGGGGATTGGATGTGGCTTTGGGCGGCGTAATTGAGCTTGATGGGCAAAGTAATGTCACCGCGACTACCCTTACTTTTACAAATTCGGGGCGCAATGAATTCAATGGTTCGTTGGCAACCCGCATAGAAGTCGAGCGGACAGACGGAAAAATATCCTCATGGGGAAATGTCGTCGATAATAAGCTGAATATAACAATGGATGCGTCTGACCCGCAAAACGGCTATCAAGTATTGCGGTTTTCAAAAATAGACAATTACGAGAACGAGAATTGGATAAATTACGCATTCACAAGCGGTGCAAATTCTCTAAATGAAATAGTAGTGAAAAACGGCAGGCTCGATATTGCCATGTACGATGGAATGAAAGCTTCAAGCCTGTCGATGGAAGGAGGTGTTTTTAGCGCCGCCGGTGATAACTATAACCCTGAAATGGGGAAGGTTGTTTTTGACAAAATTGTATTTTCGGGCGGAACTATATATTTTGACATATTTGAGGAGGAAAACGACTCCTTGCAAATAAACGGTTCAATCGAAAAGGTTTCCGATTCTTCAAAATTAACTCTCGAAATGAGCGTAAATGAATCCGATTTGCGCGCGTGGCTCGGAGCGACCGGCGAGGATTCAAAGTCGGTAGAGCTGATAACTTTTTCAAGCGAAGGCAGCAATGTCACTGCAGAAGATTTTTCGCTAAAACTGCTCGACGGCGTCTCGGGGGAAATTGCCATGGATGAAGCAGGCGGAATGATTTCTTTGAGTGTGAATCTCGGGCTTGTTCCGGAGCCGGAGGCAGTTGCATCTGTGTTGGCGGCGCTTGCTATTATTGCAGCTTGTTTCCGAAAGCGCGCATAGAAGCAAGGCGCATGGGCAGATACTTTCTTGTTTAAATATAAGGAAATTGTGCGCATAGGTGCAGATTAGTTAACATAGATAAAAAAGACCATTCGCGCCCATGCCCGAAGAATCTCCCGCCGCTCTATCTATGTGCCCGCATACTATGTTGCATATACCCGCCCGCCTCCTCTTTCAATGCTTATAGTAGTTTAAAAACTTTCCCGTTTCCGCCCCATAGAATATCTTTCCCAATATTTCCCGCCTGCACCAGCACGCGTTTTATCACTCCACAGTCGATTGCAGGGCAGGGTCTTATAATTAAAACAAACCAAACTGTGCAGGTTTTTGGCGGCTAATTTGTAAAATACATTGGCATATCATACCAATCCTTCTTTGCTAATTTTATAGAATCGCTAAGACAAAAATGTCCTTTCAGGTTTACGGATACAGATGAATAATAGATTCACGCGCAAATGGCACAGTGTTTTTGCAATAGGTAAAATATTAGAATTTGTTTTGAATTAAATAATATTAACGTTAAAAAAAGCTTGATTTTTACATTGAAAAAATAAAATATAATGAAAATCGAATAGGTATGAATGTGCCTGTTTGATTTAAAAAACTAAAACAAACTACAAATAAGATATGAAAAAAGCAATTATCAGCTTACTCGTAGCGGGCGCGGTTATCGCCGCGAACGCGCAAGACAAAGCGCTTCTCGAAACTCTCGTGAAGAAGGGAATGCTCACTCAGCAGGAAGCTGCCCAAATCGCTAAGGACTCCGTTGCGGTAACTCCCGCGACAAAGTCGACGAAATCCATAAAGATTTTTGGCGGCGGTCAGGGCTGGTATAGTTGGGGGAAAAACAGCGTAAAAGCCGGAACTGGCTCTTTTGACCAGCAGAGCGGATTCACTCTCCGCTACGTAAAACTCGGCATTGAAGCCGACGTTGGCGGCGGCTGGAGCGCGGAAGTAGTCACCGACTTCGGTACAGAAGGCGCTGACAAGAATTATCTCGACAAGGTCGTAGCCTCCAAGAAAATCGACCTCGACTACCTGAACGGAACCCTCCAGCTCGGTCTCCGCAAGGTAAATATGGGCTACGAACAGAATATGGACGACTTCGGTCAATACGCCGTAGAACGTTCTGTCGCAACCTATTTCTTCACACGCTATGAAGGCAAGAACTTCGGTTCGCGCACAGTCGGCGTATTCTGGGACGGCAACATCACTCAGGTTGACGGTCTCTACTACGGCGCAGCTGTGACCTCCGGCGTTTCCGAAGGCGGCGTTGGAAACTTCATAACCGACGCTCAAAACAGCTCAGCTCTCAGCTTCTGGGTAAATGCTGGCTACAAGAATGTTGCCGACATCAAGGGCGAAACGCTCTCCTATGACTTGGGCATCAACTTCGGCTATGCTCCCCAAGGCTCAACAACATACCTCCAAAAGGGCAGCGTATGGGGCATCAACCCCTATGCGACAATCAACTGGCGCGGACTCACCCTCATCGGTGAATTCTTCCTCCAGCAGGTTGAAGACTACGCTACCGGCCGCGACGGCGTAGGCCGCACCCCCATGGGCGCGAACTTCACCGCGGCGTACAAGATGGACATCGGCGAATGGGGCGCTATCGAGCCCGTATTCCGCGCGTCCTATGTCACGACCAACGGCATGGGCTTGAAGTCCGCCTACACCGGCGACGAGCTCGGCAACATAAACCAGGCGATGACCTTCTACGGCGGCGTAAACTGGTACGCAACTACCGCGGTTAAGACCTCTCTCGGCTACGAGTTTGGCTACTACGACCAAGGCGATGCGGTTGTCGAACGCGTTTACGGCAACACTGTCTGGGCGCAAGTTCAGGTCTTGTTCTAATCTAATTTGCAAGACTGGCGTTTAACGCCGAAATTAAAAGGGGCAAACTTATGTTTGCCTCTTTTTGTTTTGCGGCTTATGGGAGGTTGATCTCATATTGGGGGATTGGCCTTGCATAATTTTTTTCGCTTATTTATTCGCTCAAAATAAAACTGTCAGGCTTGTTAATTTTTTAAATTCACAGTTCCTATGTTAGGCATCAGCAATGAAATAATTTGTCGGCGGGGATTTTGTTGTCGGCGATAGCATTGTGTATTTCCACCAAAAAACTCATAAATTTTACAAGTTTTAATGCCGATTTGCGGTTTTATATTACTTGTTTATGTCTATATACTTACAATTAAAATATTATTGAGGATTTAATTCTAATGTTAGAAAAATAGTAGATTGGAATAAAATTCGATTTTGATTATGAGACAGTGTTAATATTTTCTTGAATAAATAAGAAAAATTTCTATAAGAATTTTATCCGAATTTACATAGGTCTATAAAAAACAGAAAGGGGCAAATGAAAATGAAAGATAAAAATATATTTTTTAAAATAGTTAAAAAGTCCATATTATTTGGTGGTATAGCGGCTGCTGGAACATTTCCGGTGCTTGCCCAGACCAATTGCTATTTTACGCCAGAGTCCTCCGGCCAGACAAAGTTTTCAGTAACTTCCGCATGGAGCTACGACGAGGCCGGCAGCCAGCCCGCGATTTCAGCGCCGTCCGAATGGGATAGTGTATATTTTGTAAACAACTCCGGCGATAAGAAGACATTGGAACTGAGCTCGGCGGAAACAAAAATAAAGGAGTTTATTGTCGCCGGAAATTCGATTGGTAAGGCCGAAGTGGTATTCGGAAACGCGGCGCTCGACAATAACGCGGTCTTTGAAATTGACGGAAAAATAAAAGGTTTAATAGGAACCGGCCTGGGAAATTACTTCACAATGGACGGAAGTTTTTGGACTACCACTGGACAGACTACGAATGTGACGGTGAGGGCCAAAGGCTTTGAACTCGGCGTGGAGGGATACGGCGGCGGCTACCAGGGGACCGACACAATCCATACTGTATTCACTGTTGCTTTTGGCTCTAGGAGTATAATTACGCATAGTGAATTTATTATCGACGGCGATGTGAAGCTCGGCGGATACGGGTATAAAAACCAGAGCGAGACGTCGCTCGTGCTGAATGTTGACCGCGCCGTGGTAAATGGAGTTGTGAAGATTCAGAGCGACGGCATGGGGTGGTCCAACATTAAAAATTCAAAGGACGGAATGGTTTTTGAACTAGGCGGATTACAGCTGACCGACGAAACGCATGTGGACTGCGGCATATACAACAATCCCAATATGGGGCTTTCTTCGACGCTCGTGTTTAAGAATGCCAAAGGGACCGATTACAAGTTTAGAGGGAATGTGTCAGACTTTGGGTATCTTAGCACACCGCCCGACAATACTAACAGTAAGCTAAATATAATAATGGACGGCGAAGGCACGCAGAGGATATACACATACCGCGCCAACGACCTCGCATACTCCACGCAAAGCGGAACTTTTACCGTAAACAACGGAAAATTTTATCTTGGCAACGGGCTTCTGCGCGAGGAGAACCGCAAAGCGTCGCTCGTTCTAAACGGCGGGATTTTCGGGGCGTACAACTATTCGACGGAGCAAGGATTTGCATACTTTAAGACCGCCACTTTCAAAAGCGGGGGGATATCCGTAGAAAATACGGAATTGTTTGCAGCGCAAACGCCGAGTCTCATAGTGGTGACTGAAAAGCTCTCAAAAGACGGCACCGAGAAGATAAAAGTGGACTTCACAAACGCTAATGGAGTTGCTTTTAATCCGGGAGATTTTGGAATAACACTCGCCGAATACGGCGCGGATTATTCAGAGATAAACAACTGGACTGAGATACTTGTAGCTGCGGATTTAGAGGGGTTTACTCTCAACGAGATTTCAGAGGGAATATACGATGCGAGCGGCGATTTTGAAGGGTCGGGAATCGAGAACGCCATGGCTGTATTCAGGTGGGTAAACGACGCCGCAAACGGATATTCCTTGCAGGTCGGGTTGACTCAAGTTCCGGAGCCGTCTGCGGTAGCGGCTATTGTAGCGGCGGCTGTGCTTGCTTTCGCGTTTGCAAGAAGGCGCGCGAAGTAGGAATCGCCGAGGCTATCAGAATCAAGACACTTTGGGGCGCCGGGGATTCGGCGCCTCGCCGTTTTTGGAAAATGCGCTGGTTGGGAACAGTTGCCCTCATATTCCGCTTCTGTTGATATAGGCCGTTTTGCCAAAAGTAAAAACTGCGCTGCGAATGTAGTAAGGCCGATAAAAGAAAAGCCTGTAAAAAGGTAAAAAAGCTTGAAAGCGGCGAGGTTATAGTTATATGTTTTGCGTCTTATGATAAATAACTATGTATTTTCATCGGAGTCGGTGGGCGAAGGTCACCCCGACAAAGTTGCCGATTATATTTCCGACAGCATTCTCGACGCATGCCTCGAACAGGACAAGTTCAGCCGCGTCGCCTGCGAAACGCTCGTCAAGAGCAACTGTGTTGTAATCGCGGGCGAAATAACTACGAAAGCCGTGCTCGACTACGAAAAAATCGTGCGCAACGCGATAAGGGAAATCGGGTACGTAAATTCCGACGACGTATTTCACGCCGACCAAGTATTTTTAACGAATTTGTTGACAAAGCAGTCCCCCGACATAGCGCAGGGCGTCGACGCCAGAAAAGCCAAGGGCAAGAAGACCGCGGAGCAGGGCGCGGGCGACCAAGGCATTATGTTTGGGTACGCAACCAACGAAACTCCGGAGATGATGCCGGCGCCCATAATGTTCGCGCACAGGATTCTCACGGAGCTCGCCAAGCAGCGCAAGAGCGGCAAGGCTCCCAAATGGCTGCGCCCCGACTGCAAAAGCCAAGTGGCTGTCGCCTACGAGGACGGCAAACCGGCTTACATCGAGAATGTGGTTGTCTCCACCCAGCACGCGGCGGGCGTTTCGCACGCTGAAATTGAGAAGTATATAATTGAAAAAGTCGTCAAAAAAGTGCTGCCGAAAAAGCTCATAACAAAGAAGACGCAATTTTTGGTAAATCCCACCGGCAATTTTGTCGTTGGCGGGCCGCAGGGAGACTCGGGGCTCACTGGAAGAAAAATAATAGTCGACTCTTACGGCGGAACCGGCCGCCACGGCGGCGGAGCATTCTCAGGCAAGGATCCCAGCAAGGTTGACCGCTCGGCGGCGTATATGTGCAGGTGGGTCGCAAAGAACATTGTTGCGGCGGGTTTTGCAGACAAGTGCGAAATTCAGGTCGCCTACGCGATAGGCTATCCGCAGCCCCTTAGCATTGCAATAGAAACTTTCGGCACAGCTAAAGTCCCGGAGGAAGAAATTGAGAAGGCTGTAAGGAGCGTTTTCAGCTTCAAGCCAGCAGACATCATAGCGCAGCTCGATCTCCTGCGCCCGATATACAAAAAGACCACAAATTACGGGCACTTCACAAAGGCAGACTTGCCGTGGGAGCAGACCAATAAAGTTGCCGAACTCAAAAAAGCTATCTCGTCAAAATAAAATGGCAAAAAAATTAAGCAAAGACTTTAAAGTAGCAGACATATCCCTCGCTCCGTGGGGGCGCAAGGAAATCGACATCGCCGAACATGAAATGCCCGGGCTTATGGCAATACGCGAGGAATACGCGCCCAAAAAGCCCCTTAAAGGAGTCCGCATAAGCGGCTCTCTGCATATGACCATACAAACGGCGGTTCTAATCGAAACGCTGAAAGCTCTCGGCGCCGATATCCGCTGGGCAAGCTGCAATATTTTTTCCACCCAAGACCATGCGGCGGCGGCGATTGCCAAGGCTGGAGTGCCGGTATTCGCATGGAAGGGAGAGTCGCTCGAAGACTATTGGGACTGCACATACCGCGCCTTGACATGGCCGGACGGAAAAGGCCCGCAACTGATTGTCGACGACGGCGGCGACGCCACTTTGCTAATCCACAAAGGATACGAGCTTGAAAACGGCGACAAATGGGTTGATGCTCCATCGGACTCGCACGAAGAGGAGGTTATTAAAAAGCTCCTGAAAAAAGTATATGCGGCAGACAAAGACCATTGGCACAAAGTGGTCGCTGACGTCAAGGGAGTATCCGAGGAAACTACGACGGGCGTCCACCGCCTCTACCAGATGGTCGAAGACGGCAGGCTCTTATTCCCCGCAATAAATGTAAATGACTCTGTCACAAAGAGCAAATTTGACAACATCTATGGTTGCAGGGAGTCTCTCGTTGACGGCATAAAGCGCGCTACCGACGTTATGATAGCAGGGAAGGTTGCGCTCGTGTGCGGATACGGCGATGTCGGCAAGGGCTGCGTCCAGGCGCTCAAGGGCTTGGGTGCAACGATACTTGTTTCCGAAATCGACCCGATATGCGCATTGCAGGCGGCTATGGAAGGCTACAGGGTAGTGACTGTCGAGGACGCCTTGCCGCTCGCCGACATATACGTCACAACCACCGGGAATTGCGACATAATTACAATCGACCACATGAAGAAAATGAAGGATCAGGCGATTCTTTGCAACATTGGGCATTTTGACAGTGAAATCCAAGTTGCGAAATTGCAGGCCTTCCCCGGCATAAAGCGCGTAAATATAAAGCCGCAAGTCGACAAGTACACATTCCCGAAGGGCAATTCGATATTCCTTCTCGCCGAAGGAAGGCTCGTGAATCTCGGCTGCGCAACCGGGCACCCGTCTTTTGTAATGAGCAACTCTTTCTCCAACCAGACGCTCGCGCAGATGGATTTGTGGAAGAACAGGGACAAATACGAAAATAAAGTGTATATTTTGCCCAAGAAACTTGACGAAGAAGTTGCGCGCCTGCACCTCAAAAAAATTGGCGCAAAGCTTACAAAGTTGACCAAAAAACAGGCTGCGTATATCGGTGTGAAAGTCGAAGGCCCGTACAAGCCGGACTTTTATAGATATTAAAGTCTCTAATTTCCCCAAAAAAAGAAAATCCCCCCAAGAAACATGAAAAAAATCGTATCATTCATAGCGGCGGTTGCGGCACTCGGAAGCGTGTCAACCGCGTTCTCCCAGGTAAAGGAAAACAAGGAAGTCACACACATGGGCGCAGGAGTAGTTGCCAATCAAAATACGAGCTACTCCCCGACAGTGACACAGCTCGGCGGAAATGTTGTAGAATACCGCGAATATACTCCGGAGTTCTCACTCTCTCTGCTTGGAGTGTCGGCGGCGGTCGGGTACGAATCCGAGTACGTTTTTAGAGGCGAGAAGCGCTCGGGGCACGCAATTCAGCCGAAAGTGGAATTCTCATATCCGCTTTATGCGTTGGACTTGTATGCGGGTGCGTGGTATTCTTCTCCGATAAAGGGCACGAGCGTCGGCGAAATGTCGGAACTCGATGCGTACGTCGGCGCCGTGTATTACTATAAAGATATGCGCGTTGACGTCGGATACATATACTATTGGTATCCGGACAGCGCAAGCTCTCTCATATCGGGCGATATGGAAGTGTATGGAGGTATCTCTTTTGATACGGCGTCGTATATGTTCGGCGTTAATCTCAGCCCGTCTTTCTACTATTTCTACAACTGGACTCTTGAACAGCATGTATTTGAAATGTCGATTGGCTATGCGTTCCCGGTTGGCGAATGGATATGGAACTACGGCCGCATAACGTTGCCTGTGCGCGTGTACGGCGGCTATCTTACCGCGGGCAAGAAGGACGACGGAAAACTTGGCGGACAGGGGTGCAACTATTGGTACTACGGTGTTAGCGCCGACGTTGCCTACGCAGTCACCGAATACTGCACGATTAGCGCGGGCGTGAGATTCTCGCAGCGCGGCGGCGGCGAGGGCCCGCAGAGCGACGGAAGCTACGAGCTCATGGGCCGCGAAAAGAATTTCTGGTTCGGCGGCAAAGTTGACTTTGGCTTCTAATAGATACTCGAAATTTGCGGCGGATGCGCTTTCCGTGCGGGCTCGATTGCCCGTTCTCAGGGGGATTTGAGAGTGTGTTTGCCGTTAAAAACGCGAAGTTCCGCTATTGCGGGCTTCGCGTTTTTTTTGTCGGCTTAAAAAAATTTGCGCGGGGCGAAATTTTTTAATGGGCGCGCGTGCGCTTGGGAAAAGATTTAATTGTAAAAAAATTTTTGCGTTTTTTTTTGAAAACTCCGGCTTGAATGTTGGCGGCAAAGTAGATTTTAGTTTTGAGATTTTTATATAAAAAAATATTTGCGCCTAAAGTTTTTTATTAGTGCCAAGTGCTGTTCTGAACGGGAAATGTTCTTTCATAATTGCAGGGTAAATTTTCTATTTGAGTGTGAATGAATTTTTATATTTTTTCGCAATTTAGGCGCGGCCTTCCGCAAGATTTTTTATGGTTGCACTGGCAGAGAAAAAGCGAGCTTACCTATGTTTGAGACGGCTTTTTTTATGCATATTTGGAAAGTGTATTGGCATTGGAAAAATTGAAGATTGGTAATGTTGGCGGCAAAAAATTTTATATATTATGACAAAAATTTTACCGCTTGGTTTGTGTTTGCTATAATCAAAAAACGTGGGCTTTTGAAAAAAATCGGCGCGGAAAATCTTATTTGTAGAAATTTTATTTTTATGGGCTGAGCAAAAAAATATTTATCTGCCGCGGTGGTTCATTCATAACTTTTTTCTATTGCGCGCGGAGGGCAAGGCGGAAAGTCTGCATATTAAGCCCGTAAAAAATTTTTAATTTTCCAAAAAGAATACCCGGCATTGGTTAGAAAAAAGAAGCTATTTTAGCCTCGCGTGTTTTTTATTTTTTTAGTTTTGAGCGATAAGATATTTTATAGTTTCGCTTGGGGCGCATTTCAATTGCCTTCGCGGATAGGCGCGCGTCAAAATATTTTTAATCCTTAAAAAAAAGAATATTTTTTAGATACAATTTACGCGCGGCAATAAATTTTTTTGCGGGAAATTTTCTACTGATAGTTCCATAAGGGATTTTTTTGCAGGTTATAATTGCAAAAGCCCGGGCATAAGAACGTCCAACGGGAAAGAGCATATCGGCTATCTTCGTATCTTTCGATACCGCCGCGGAGAAATTATAATTGGCAGTTAATACGTTTCCAATGCGCGCTGCGCATTTTGCTCGGCGTCAATTTTTAGAGGAGCGGTATATAAGAATAGAGCCCGTTATCTGGAATATTATATTGGGCAGCCAAATTAGCAGGTCAGGGCGCGTATGCGGATATTTTTCAAGCCATGATATTACGACAATCATCATGTAATACGTCATGGCCAGGGCGAGGGCAATCGCTACATTTGCAAACGTCTCCGAGCGCGAAGCTTTTATCCCGAGCGGCACGGCGAGGACTACCATCGAGAAAATTGAGAACGCCATCGCAAAATTTTTCTGGATTTGAATTTGGACTTCAATCTTGTCGCGGAATGCGAGTTCCGGAGTCGTTTCCTCAATGGGGCGCGGATGCCAAGAGGTGCGCGCGGCCATAAGCTCCGAAAATGTCATTAGTTTTAGGCGCGTGTTGTTTTTGTCCATTCCGCCGATTATCTCGTTTAGGGGAAGCTTTATGACAAGCTCGTCAAATCGGGCGGTTGGCAGCGGCGTGCGCAGATTTTCCGGGTCGTCGTCGCGCGCTTTTTCGGCGCTCCCGCTTTTGAGGGTTAGGACAATTTCGTCGGTTTCGTCGTTGTAGTCGAGCACTCCCCTGTCGGCGCGAATGGATACGTGTGCGCGCCCTTGAGGATCGAGCTCCCAAATCCTAAACCCAGTAAGCTCTTTATTTTCCTCGCCGTTAGCGTAAATTACGTATCCGGGGAAATCCTTTATAAAAGAGCCCGGCTGTATGAATTGAAGTGGGTTGTTTCGGATGAGATTTTTGAGCGCGCTTTTGTAAGTCCTATCGGCAATTGGCGCGTAGTTAAAATTTATCCCGACTGAAAAGAGAGAGGCGATTATTGCGATGAAAAAAACCGGCGCAGCCATGCTGTATATAGACCTTCCGCACGCCTTTATCGCAACGACTTCGCTCTGGGCTGACATTCTGCCGAATACTAAGAGTATTCCCGTAAGCATGCCCATAGGAAGGGCGTACGGAATAACCCCCGGAATGAGGAGAGCTACTATGTATAGGAAGAACCCCATGCTGAGCCGCCCCGCCGCGAGGTCGCCGACAACCTCTTTCATGACATTGCCGAGAACGAGCACGAAAACGAAAAGCGCGACCGTAAGAAATGCGGCGCCTGCGACCTGTTTTAGAATGTATTTATTGAGCGTGCCCATCGGATAATAATTACCGCACGATTGCCCGCGGATTGCAATCCAAAAACCCCTTCAAAATAAATCCCGACGCCAAATACGCATTTTTTGCCCGCCCGATAACGCGATAGATATTGCTTGTAATGGGAGAGCGCCTTAATAAAATGACCGAAAATTTTTTTATAAAGACACGCTGTAAAATGAAATCCGAAAAGAACTTCAATACCGATTCAAACAACTGCCCGTTCTACGTCCACGAGAACGGCGAGGGAATGAAAGAAGCCATTCTTTGGCACTTGGAGCGTTCGCTCGGTTGCGCGAGAAAGACGGCGACAATCCATTCATGGTGGGTGGCTACGGCGCTTGCCATAAAAAATCATATAATGGACCGCTTCATCGACACGATGTATGAGCAGCATGAAAACGATGTGCGAAGGGTCCATTATTTCTCGCTCGAATACCTTGTAGGCTGCCTTACGACTGACGTGCTTATAAACACGAATTTGATGGAGCCGACTTGCAAGGCTCTCCGCGAACTCGGGCTCGACCCGAATGTGATTTTCGACGCCGAGGTCGATATGGGGCTCGGCAACGGCGGATTGGGAAGGCTCGCGGCATGTTTCCAGGACTCCCTCGCAACGCTCGACTACCCCGCAATCGGCTACGGCATACGGTACGAGTTCGGCCTTTTCACACAGTCTTTTGAAAACGGCAGGCAAGTCGAATCGCCCGACAACTGGCTCAAGTTCGGCTGCCCGTGGGAAATTGTGCGCCCTGAATACACCGTGAAAGTTCGGATGGGCGGGCGCGTTGTAAACCGCATGTCGGATACGGGCGACTGGTTCCCGTCTTGGGAGGGGACAAAGGAGATTGTCGGCGTTCCGTGGGACATTCCTGTCGTGGGATTCGGCGCAAAGACCGTAAACTTCCTCAGATTGTGGGAGTCGCGCGCGTCAAACAAATTTGATCTTGGCGCGTTCAACGAGGGCGGATACGCCCAGGCCGTCCATGAAAAGACTATGGGAGAGACAATTTCAAAGGTCTTGTATCCAAACGACAAAACTGAAAACGGAAAAATCCTAAGGCTTCTCCAACAATACTTCTTTGTGTCGTGCTCATTGCAGGACATTATACGCCGCTATTTTGAAAACCACTCGGATTGGTCGCAATTTGTTGACAAGACTGTCATACAGCTAAACGACACCCACCCGGCAATCGCGATACCGGAGCTTATGCGCATTATGATGGACGAATACCATCTGCCGTGGGACGAGTCTTGGGGCATGTGCAAAAAGATTTTTGCATATACAAACCACACGCTGCTGCCGGAGGCTCTCGAAAAATGGTCGGTTGCCTTCTTTGAAAAGCTTCTGCCGCGGCACTTGCAGATAATTTACGAAATTAATGCGCGCTGGCTTAGAAAAGTCGCAGAAAAATATCCGAACGATGTCGGCAAGCAAGAGTACCTCTCCATTATAGAAGAGGGCTCGCCGAAAATGGTCCGCATGGCGTATCTCGCGGTGGTCGGCAGCTTCAGCGTAAACGGGGTTGCGGCGCTGCATACGGAACTGCTCAAAGACAGCGTCCTGAGCGGCTTCTATGATTTCTCGCCGGAAAAATTCAACAACAAAACGAACGGCGTAACCCCGCGCAGATGGCTTAAAGCGTGCAATCCGGGGCTTTCGGCCCTTATAGACACAAAGGTTAAGGGCGTGTGCTGGCCGAAGGATTTGGACGCAATACGCGTTCTCGAAAAATACGCGGACGACGAAAGTTTCCAGAAGGAGTTCATGCGCGTAAAGCTCGAGAACAAAAAGCATATGGCCGAAATCATAAAGGACAAATGCGGAATAGAGGTCGATCCAAACGCGATGTTCGACGTGCAAATAAAGCGCCTGCACGAATACAAGCGCCAGCACCTGAACCTTCTGCACATACTGACTCTCTACAAAAAACTTCTGCACAACCCCGACTTGGAAATCGCCCCGAGAGTCTTCATATTCGGCGCCAAGGCGGCACCCGGATACGATATCGCCAAAAACATAATTTTCGCGATAAACAAAGTCGGCGAAAAAATAAACAACGATCCCCGCATAAAGGGAAAGTTAAAGGTTGCGTTTATCCCGAATTACAGCGTTTCGCTTGCGATGAACATAATCCCCGCGGCGGACTTGTCCGAGCAAATATCGACGGCCGGCAAAGAGGCGTCGGGAACCGGAAATATGAAGCTCGCCTTAAACGGAGCCGCCACAATAGGAACTCTCGACGGCGCGAATATCGAAATTCTGCATTCTGTCGGCGAGGACAATATGTTCATATTCGGCATGAACGTATCCGAAGTTCAGGATTTGCGCGCGCGCGGATACAATCCGTGGAGCGTCTATTCGCAGAATAAAGACTTGAAGGACGTACTCGATTGGCTCGTGTCGGATTACTTTATGCCTGAGAATCCGAATGCGTTTATGCTGCTGAGAAAATCCGTGCTCGACTGGGGCGATCCGTTCCTCGTTTGCGCGGACTATCAATCGTACTGCGATGTGCAGAGCAAGGTGGACGAAGCTTTCCGCGACAAAAAGCGCTGGGCGAGGATTGTCATAAACAATACAGCCCGCATGGGATACTTCTCGTCGGACCGCACCATACGGGAATACGCCGACGACATCTGGCATCTCAAACGCTAATTATTGGGTATATTTAAATTTTCAAACTCCGGCTAAGAGAAATCTGCCGGAGTTTTTTTATTTTTTTGCCAAGCGGCATCAAAGGGAAATCTTTTTTAGTACAATGATATTGCTGTGCGAAAAAAATAACCCGCTTGAGCGAAATATTCAATAGGCGCCATAATGTAATTTTGCACAGAATGGCGCGCACAATAAACGCGTCGCGAGGAGTATTGAAAAAAGCCGACTTTTATAACAGAAATCCGAGATTTAAGCACGGGCAAAAAGGTAGAGTGTTGCCTTTATTGCTTGTCGCAGGCGTACCGTGGCAATCTCTCGCCGCCCGATATGCAGAAGCGGTACTTTAAGCAATTTTTGCTGCTACAATACGGCGAAATTTTATGTCGCCGCGCCACTAAAAACTAAAAGAGGTTCGCCGCAAAAGGCGCTTTTATATTACAATGACGCGGCTGCCGATTGGCGTTTCGGGTTTTGGAGCGGGAGGTTCTGCGGGGCTGCCGAAGGGCATTTGGGCTATCAATTTCCATCTCACGGGGAAGCCGTATTCTTCGCGCACTGCTTCGTCGATTGCGGGGTTGTAGTGTTGCAAATTGGCGCCAAGCCCCGCGGCAGTCAGCGCGCACCACACGGCGAATTGTATCATCGCGTTTGACTGCTGCGCCCAAAGCGGAAAATTTTTTGCGAATTCCGGGAATTTTTCGGAGGTTGCGTTTGTCACTTTTTCATCGTCGAAAAATAGTATTGTACCGTGCGCGGCTGCGAAGGAGTCGATTTTATTTTTGAAAGCGCCGGCATTTTCGGGCAGAGTTTTTGGGCTCAACGTTTCAAAGACAATTTCCCAAAACCTCTTCGCGCTCTCGGAGAACAGTATCGCAACCCTTGAACTTTGCGAGTTGAATGCCGAAGGGGAGTTTCTTACAATTTCCCTGACAATTTCGGTTATTTCCCCTCCGGGAATGGGCGATGAACCTCCAAGCTTATAGTTGCTCCTGCGCGCTGAGACGACTTTCAAAAAATTTTTAACATCCATATTTTTTCCGACAATTTAGAGTTCAAAAAGTTCGGCAACATTATGGAAAACGGAGCCTGTGCGGATTCGCTTTCCGCTTTAATTTATAAAATCGGCATTTACAAAATAATTTTAATTTTCTTGCAGTGTAAGAGATGCCACAATCTATATTTTCGTTTGCATTTTTAATACGCTGCAAGCTCGGAAAAATCTTTAAGATTTTTCCGATAGCCGCAGAGATAGCTCCAAACGCCCGCATTTGTTTGTAATAATTTTACGGAGTTGCGATGGGCCTGTTTTTGGGAGAATTCCACCATGCAACTTCCGCAAAAAATATTTCACCCAAATTAAGCTTAGAATAGTCGTAGTGTGATACGGCTTTTTCTATCGTCTCGGAATACTTTGGGTTCCCGGAAAACGCGCAAATGCTCGCCGCGGAAAGAGGCATTGTCATGAGCTTTCTTTCGTAGTTACGCCTTCCCCATGCCTCGCGGATTTTAGTTTGGTCAAAGGCGAGTTTTTCGGCGCTTTTTTGCGAATCTTGCGGGCGCCACTTAAAATATTTTTTCCAGTTGGAAAGTTTGAATTCCAAATTTTGCGAATTGTCGAAATCGGCGTATTTTTCCAGTGTTGAAAGTGTGTAGGCGGCTCCGTTTTCAAGGCCTTCGCGGAATTTTTTTCTTGCGGCTTTGTCGGTTTCGGCGTCGTAAAGCTCGCGCAGCACGGCGTAATTTTTTACATATATCCACAATAGGTTTCCGTTTATGTTTTTGAGCCAGCCTTCGTCTTGCTCGTGTCCGAGCGCGCAAATTTCAAGGCATGTGATTTTTGAATTTGCCGGGCTTTTAGCGGGTTTTTCATACAGCGCTTTGCGGTATTTTTCCTCCCACTTAGAATCCCCGCTTATTATAGATGCGGCGCGCAGGCAAAAAAGATAGCAGGGAACTTGAAAGAATCTAAAACCCGATAAATCTCCGCGCGTCTGCCCTGCAAATCTGCCGTCGCAGGGGCAATTCCATTTATTCTTTTCAAGTGCGTCGCATACTTGCATGAATTTTTCCCGTATGGCGGCGCGGGCTGATTCGCTTGCTATGGAGCTTTTGTAGTAAACGTACATGCCATAGAGCCACGGGATAGTCTGGTCTTCGGAGCCGCATGGATAGTGCGAGCGGCCGTCGGAGGCAAATCCGCGCGCAATGAACCCGCTCACGTCGGAGCATGAGGCGCATTTCATAAGTCCCGAAAAAAGTTTTTCAGCCTTTTTCTTGTCTTCGCCGCTCTTTGAAATTTCCGCCCGCCTGCACATTGCAGCAAGATATAGCCCCGTAAATTTTGCGCCGTTTTCTATCGGCGTCCACCACGAAAGATAATTGGGGTATCCGTCTTTGACGTCTTTGGCGTTCGGCAATTCTCCGACGTAGTCGAGCACGATGCCGTCGTTGTCTACAAATTTTGACCAAAGCTGGCAATGCGCTTTTTCCAACGGTTGTGTAGCGCCCATACAAAATAGTTCCGCCGCAAAACAATTTAACAATAGTACGGATAAAAGCTTTTTCATATCTCAAAAAAATTAAATCGAATTTTACAGGCATTCAATAGTTTTGTGCAATTTATGGCGCAATAATTTGAGAGTATATCCTCTATAATTTTTGTTGCGATAGTGCGCGTTATAAGTTCCGGATAAAATTCCGCCCCACTTCCCAACCCCCAGCGAACATCGAAACTCTGCGGCAATTTTAGAGCGGTACTTTTATTCGCTATTCCCGAAAAATTCTTATGAATTGAATCTGTTAATTTTTATTTTAAAAATGTTGAAATGTTTTGGTTTTGTTGTATTTGTTTTATATTTAATTCGTGAAACTGATGAGCTCTATGAGGAAAATGGGAATTTTATATGCTGTAATTTTTGCTTTCTTGCCGTTTTTGGCAATGGCGGAAAATTCTGACAACCTGAAATCCGGATTTAAAAGTCCCCCAGTGGAATCTTTGCCGCGCACATGGTGGCATTGGATAGACGGAAATATAACCGAGGAGGGCATAACCGCAGACTTGGAGGCAATGCGCAAGGTCGGCATAGGCTCCGCGACAATTCTCGACATCACAAGCGGTTTGCCGAAAGGCCCTGTAAAGACTCTTTCCCCAAGGTGGTACGAACTCGTAAACCATGCGGTGAAAGAGGCCGAGAGGCTTGGAATGGAAATAACTGTCCATAACTGCCCCGGGTGGTCGAGCTCAGGCGGCCCGTGGATAAAACCTGAAGACGCAATGAAGGAAATTGCGTGGACCCAAACAGCCGTAAAGGGCGGTGGCGAGGTTAATATAAAGCTTCCAAAGGCTCAGGGAAAATTGGGATTTTACAAGGACATCGCAGTTGTGGCGTATCCGAGCCTCGCGGGAGAGTCCGACGTATTTAAAAATGCCGGATTTAAAATCATAAAAAATTTCCCAACCGCGAAAGAGTTAAAAGTTCCCGCGTATATGCCGGACTACATAAAAGTGACGCAAGAGGCGGAAGACCTTCTTGGAGCCGATTGGAGAAAAGTTGCGATGTTGCGCCCTGCCAAAGATAACACTCCGGGCGATTCTGTCGTATTTGAATTTGACAAGCCGTATTCGATTGGCGGACTTAAAGTAAGCATAGGCGGCCCGCCATACAACGCATTCGCTGTATTTGACATTTGGGTTTCGGACGACGGAAAAAATTTTAGAAAACATTTTACGACTGCCCCTATGCGCCACCCCGCAGCGGAGAGCGGATTTTCCGCGGCGACGGCAAAGTTTGTAAAAGTTGAGCTGGTCGGAAGCAACGGCGGGAAACCCGTATCGCTTTACAATATGTCGTTTTACCCGTATGTAAAAATTCCGGATATAGATTTAAAGATTTTCTCAAAGTGGGGGACAATTCCGCGCCGCGAGTCGCCCGAAGGAATCAAGCCCATCGCAAAAAACTCGATTGTTGACCTCTCAAAATATATGGATTCCGAAGGGAATCTGAAATGGCGCGCGCCCGCAGGCGACTGGACTGTGCTTCGCTTTGGAATGGTGTGCAACGGGCGCGGAAACCACCCCGCCACCCCTGAGGGCTCTGGTTTGGAATGCGACAAAATGTCCAAGAGGGGGGTTGACGCAGTATGGTCTGGAATGATGTCGAAAATAGTTTCCGACGCGGGCGAATCGGCCGGAAAAGTTTTGAGCGCAACACTCATAGACAGCTACGAGGTCGGCCCCCAAAACTGGACCGACGACTTCCCCGCCGAATTTAAAGAGTTGCGCGGATACGACATCGTTAAGAATTTGCCTATCCTGACCGGCAGATACGTTGAGAGCGCCGACTATTCCGAGCGTTTCCTTCAAGACTTTCGCAGGACAATCGCCGACTTGTTCGCAAAGTATTACGGAAAGTATTTTTCCGAACTCGTGGCAAAAAGCGGCCTAAAATTCATATCCGAGCCCTACGGCGGCCCCTTCGACGAGCTTTTGCAGGGCAGGTACGCCGACATTCCAATGGGCGAGTTTTGGAGCGGCTGGAACAATACGGGCAACGCGCGCTTGGCATCGAATATAGCCCAAATAAACGGCCGCAAGTTCGTGCAGACAGAAACGTTCACTTCGGGGCCCGGAGAATGTTGGAAAAGCACCCCCGCAAACCACAAGACACAGGGCGACAACGCCTTTTCGGAAGGGGTAAACAGGTTTGTTTTCCACAGCTACGCACACCAGGCGTACGAAAGAAACGGCGCGGGAATCACAATGGGTATATGGGGGTTCCATTTCAACAGAAAGAATACCCTTTGGGATTTTTACGACGGCTGGCTATCATACATTGGCAAGTCGCAATTTATGCTTCAGCAGGGAAAGTTTTCCGCCTCCGCCTTGTACATAGCCCCCGAGGAAGTCCCGTGCATTACCCCCCTTACCCAGATATACGCCGCGAAGGATTTCTATTGCGGGGTAGATTTATTTGCGCCGAATCTACCGTTCGGCTACGCCGGCAATGTTTGCGAGCCCTACGCGGCCTTTGATTCAATCTCTGTCTCCGACGGGAAAATACGCTTAAAAAGCGGAATGAAGTACGACATTTTAATCGCCAACAATACGGAGACGATTTCCGACAGGCTTCTCGGCAAAATTCGCTCCTTCGCGAACGACGGCGCGATTGTTTTGCTCGGCAACCCTCCGAAAAAATCCTTCGGACTTTCTGGGTATCCCAAAAATCAAAAGCGTTTCGATAGGCTCGTATCCGAACTGTGGGGCGGGCTTGACGGCACTTCCAAGACCTCGAAAAAGCTCGGGAAGGGCAGGGTATTTTTCGGAGTTTCCCCCGAGAGCGTCCTCAGGGAAATCGGCGTAAAGCCCGACTTCTCCGCGACGCGCGTCGACGGAAAAAAACTCGAAGATATAAAATACATACTGAGAAAGACTGAGTCCGCAGACATCTATTTCATCGCAAACCAAGCGGAAAGCGGCTTGGCAGCCCTCATAAACGCCGAATTTGCGTCCGCATGCCCGTCTCCAGAAATATGGGACGCCGAGACCGGAAAAATTGTCCCTGCCTCGGTTTGGGATTCCTCCGGAGGGCGCACTGTCGCACAGCTTGCGCTTTTGCCGAGGCAGTCGCTATTTGTAGTTTTCGATAAAAATGCCGAGGCTTACCCGCACCTTAAAAAGGCTAAATGGGAGCCCGCGAAGAAGCTATCCGAGCGGCTTGTAGTCGAAAAGGCTCTATGGAGAAGCACGGACGGCTCGAAAGGCGCGGACGTGACGGAGCTTGTGCGCTCAAAGATAAAAGACTCCTCGCTGAAACTGTCTGCAACAAGCGGAGAGCTTGGCGGCGACGCCGCCCCGAATATGCCAAAAGTTCTCGAAGTCTTTTATTCAATCGACGGAAAGAAAGAGAGCTTGGCTGTCAACGAATGGAAGTCCGCAGAGATAAAATGCCCGCCGCTTTCTGAAAGCGGATTGCCCGACAGGGAATTTGCCGTAGAGCGCAGGGGCGGAAAAATGTTTTTACGCGCCTGGGTGGAAGGTTCTTTTGAGGCTTTGTCGGCGGACGGGAAGGAGATAAAAATAAATCCGGGCAAAATACCCGAAAAAATAGACTTGTCGCGCGGGTGGACTGTGGAGCTCAAAGATTCAGGCGTGAAAAAATTCCGCAAAAATAAGCTCGAATCGCTCTCAAAAAGCGGCAATCCGGATGTAAAATATTTTTCCGGCACTGCGAGGTATTCAAAAAAATTCAACTTGCCCGAGGGATTTTTGTCGGATGTTGTCGCCTTTGACTTGGATCTCGGGAAAGTGCGCGACATCGCCCGTGTGCGGCTTAACGGCAAGGACATTGGGAACCTATGGTATCCTCCTTATAGCAGGGAAGTGACAGAGGCCCTGAAAGAAGGCGAGAATATACTTGAAGTCGAGGTGGCCAACACATGGTTCAACCGCCTTGTCGGCGACGAAACGCTTCCGGAAGACGCCGAATGGAAACCGCGAAATTCGAACGGACAGCTTCTAAAATCTTTCCCCGACTGGTATATGAAAGGCGAAAAGAGCCCGTCCGGCAGAAAAGCTTTCACGACTTTCAGGAATTGGCGCAAGGATTCCCCGCTTATAGAATCCGGCTTGATTGGGCCTGTTATTTTGCGCCCTTCAAAACTATCCGCGTTATAGCTGTAATTTCTTTATTTATGCGCGCATTTTTAACGCTGCGGCATGCGAAAGCCGCGGCCTAACTTTGCGCGCTTTGCATTTTTGCTTTTTTGCAAGGGTTGCGCAGGATTCATTATAAAGTATATAAACTGTTCTTGAGCTCGTGTGCGTATTGCAGAGTTGCCGCACTAATTGAGCGATGCAAAAAATTTTTTCACTTTGAACGGACGGTTGCGTCCGTGTGCATTTGCCGCGCAAAGGGGGGGTATAAAAAATTTTTTCACTCTAAAAAAATTCGGGCGGCTATACGGGCGCTGATTGTAATTCTCAATGCTCCCGCCGCAAATTTTCATATCCCATGCGCAATGTCCGCAATGCTTTCTTCCGCCTATTAACGCTCGAAAATATGCAAAGAAGTTTGCGTCAAAAAAAACAAAAACCCGAATCTGTTTTAGATTCGGGCTTTCCGCTTTAAAATTATCCTTGCAAGGAAAAATTAGTACGCGCCGAAGTGGAATACTGTCGTGGTGTCGTACGTTTCGCCGGGGCGCAGAATTGTCGAGGGGAAGTCCTCGTTGTTTGGCGAGTCGGGGAAGTGCTGGGTTTCGAAGCACATTCCGTAGCGGAAGCGGTATTCCTTTCCGCCTTTGCCCTTTACCCCCTTCAAAAAGTTACCTGCGTAAAACTGCATTCCGGGCTCGGTTGTGGAAACGGTCATTTCCCTTCCGGATACGGGCTCGTAAACGCGCGCGGCAAGCGTCATCGCCTTCGGGTTTTTGGGATCTTTATTCAACACCCAGTTGTGGTCGTAGCCGTTTGCCCCCTTCAACTGCGGGTCGTCAAACTCTATGCGCGAACCCACTTGGCGGGGATTGCGAAAATCAAACGGCGTTCCCTGCACGTCTTTAAGACCGCCCGTAGGAATGAGGAATTTCTTTGATACGGGCGTAAATTTGTCGGCATTTATAGTAAGCTCGTGGTTGGCGATGCTTCCCTTTCCCTCTCCGGCGAGATTAAAGTAGGAGTGGTTTGTAAGGTTGCAGATTGTGGGCTTGTCGGTGGTAGCCTTGTAGTTTATTGTTAGGTTGTTTGAATTGTCGAGCGTGTAGGTGACTGCAACTTTCAGCGTTCCGGGGTATCCCTGCTCGCCGTCCGGGGAGACGAGGTTTAGCTTTAATGTTGCGCACTTTGAGTTCGCAGAGCCTTCGGCGTCCCAAACCCTGCTGTCGAAGCCGATTTTGCCACCGTGTATATGGTTTACCCCGCCGTCGTTTTTTGGCAGGTTATAGGTTTTGCCGTCTATTGAAAATTCGCCTTCCGATATGCGGTTGCCGTACCTGCCTATGAGCGCGCCGAAATACGAGTGGTCGGGGCTGTCGTAGCGGCTCAGCGAATCAAAGCCGAGAACCACGTCGCCGAATTGCCCGTTGCGGTCCGGCGCGAGTATTTGCACTATGCGCCCGCCAAAATTCGTTATTTTTACGGTGAGCCCCTTGTCGTTTTTCATCGTAAACAGCTTGACCGGAGTTCCGTCTTTTGTCTTGCCCCAGTCGGTCTCGGTTATGCTTTGCGAGAATGCCGCGGCGGCAAGCGCCGCGAGCGAGAATAAGGTGTATATTGTCTTTTTCATATTTGTGATTTTATAAATTCCGCTGTTTGTGAGAAAGCCTTTCCGCGGTGGCTTATGGAATTTTTCTCGCGCTCGGTGAGTTCGGCTGTGGTTTTCCCGCGCTCCGGGAGAAGAAAGAGCGGATCGTATCCGAACCCGCGCTCGCCGTGCTCCGAGTTGTCTATGACACCTTCAATCTTCCCTGTAAAGACTTTTTCAACTCCGTTAGGGCATTCGAGGGCTATCGCGCAGACGAACCTCGCGGTGCGGTCGGACATGGGCACGCCTTCGAGGTTTTTTAGAAGTTTTTGGTTGTTGGCGGCGTCCGCCCCTTCGCCTTTCACGCCCGCGTACCTCGCCGACATTACGCCGGGTTCTCCGCCGAGAAAGTCAACGCACAATCCGCTGTCGTCCGCCATTACAAAGCAGCCTTTGGGCGCTATTTTTGCCGCGGCGCGCGCCTTTAAAAGCGCGTTTTCGGAAAATGTTTTGCCGTCCTCCTCGGGAGGTTCAAATCCGCTTAATTCGCCCGCGCCGAATACGTCGCAGTCGAGCTTGGCGTTTGCAAACATCTCGCGAAATTCGGATATCTTGTGCGCGTTGGAAGTTGCTATGCAAATTTTTATACGGCTCATTTTTCCTCCGCGCTGTAATCCGGCCTGTCGGCGAGAAGTTTTACTTTAAGGGCCGGCACTTCCACAAATTCGGCTCCTTCTGCAGTGTCGAGCGCGGCTTCGAGCGCGCCCATTTTTGCGTCAAAGTTGTCTATCGTGGATACGAATACCGCTTCGGGAGTCGCAGCGCGCACGGCCGCCCCCCACTCGGGCTCGCCCTGGTGGCTCAATATTATGTGCTCCAATCTCAAAAGTATGTCAGCAGGCAGCGCGTTTTTAATCCCCGCCCGCCTGACTATCCTGTACCCGAGAACAACATGCCCCTGCAATATTCCCTCGCGCGTGCGGTCGGTCACAAGCCCCTGTGAATATTCCACAGTTTTTCCGATATCGTGCAGTATGCAGCCCGCTATCGCCAAATCGGCATCGACAAACGGATATAGGGGCAGGAGCTTGTCGGCCATTCGCGCCATTTTCAGGGAATGCTCAAGCAATCCGTACATGAATGCGTGGTGCATTTTTACGGCGGCTGTCGAGGTGAAGAAAGTTTCGCGCTCGTTTAGGGCGTAGATTACCGTGTCGCGCAGGGCTTCGTTTGATATTTTGCCGGCGTAGTCGAGCAGCTCGGCTTTCATCGCGGCGGGGTCGTATTTCGACACGGCAACCAAAAAAGGCATTTCCGCCGCAGTCTCCTCGTCCGAGAGCTTGCGCGCGGACTCTATTTTGGGGCTCGGCCTCCCGTTAAAGAAATCGACGCTTGCGCATATCTCGAATGCGGTGCCAACGGGGGCGTCCTGCAATACGGCGTAAGTTGGCGCCCCGTCAAAGCACATCGCGGTCATCGAACCGGAGTTGTCCACAAACTCCAGCACGAGAAATTCCGTATTGTTCTTCGCAGTTTTTACGGTTTTCGAGCGCAGCAGGACAGTGGCTGTAAATGTTTTGCGCCTGTCCTGTTCGCCGAAATTTTTAAGCTCTGAAAGCCTTATTTTCACTTTACTTCTCCATCTCTATAACGAGGCTCGACCATTCCCCCATAACCGCGGATTCTATTGATTTTGCCCTCTTGCACCTGCTTGCAAAACATTCTTTGACTTCGTCGTTTTCAGCGGCGAGAATCCCGCTGAGTATGAGCTTTCCGCCGGGGTTTACGGCCTCTATCAGGTTGTCGGCGTATATGCACAAAACGTCGGAAATTATGTTTGCAAGCAGAATGTCCGCCTTCCTCCCCGCGAGCGCCATTTCTATCCCCGAGTGGACGAACTCTATCGCGCCCTTTGGTATTGCGTTAAACTCGGCGTTTTCAATGCTTACTTTCACGGCTTCGGGGTCGCGGTCGAAGCCGAAAACTTTTCTTGCGCCCAAAAGGTACGCGCTAATGGCCAAAATTCCGGAGCCGCAGCCTGCGTCTATGACGGACTTATCTTCGGGGTTGTCCGCGAGGGCGTCTATCAATGCCATTGCGCAGAGCCTTGTTGTCGGGTGGTCGCCCGTTCCGAAGGCCATTCCGGCGTCGAAGTAGAGCGCCTTGTCGGATTCGGGCACGCGGTATTCGCCCTTCATCCAGACGGGCACCCAGTGCAGCCCGCGGCAATCCCACGGTTTCAGGTATTTTTTGTATTCGTTTTGCCAGTCGGCGTCGTTTACGGCTTCGGTGTCGTAGCTTTCGGGAAGCGCAGGGAAGGCTTTGCGGAGCTCGCCGTATTCGGCAGCAGCGTCGTCGGGCGTCTCAAAAAAACCGAAGAGAACCGTCGGAGATTTGTCGTCGATTTTTTCTATTCCCCAGTTTGAGCGCACGAGCTCGCAAAAATGGTCTTCAAGCGGATCGGACAACGCCTCTTTTATTGCTGTTTTGATTTTTATCATGCTGCTTTTTGCTTCCGTAAATCAGACTGTTGCGAGAATCGCCGCCATGCACCCCATGGCGGAGGCGGTGATTGCCTGGCGGAAAGTCCTGTCGGAGCAGTCTCCGGCTACAAATACGTTCTCGATGTTCGTTTTTACTTGTGTGCCGGGCATCGGGGTTATGTATCCGTCGGCGTCCATATCCAGTATCCCCTTAAAAATTCCGGTGTTAGGCGTGTGCCCTATCGCGACAAAAACACCCTTGCAGGGTATTTCTGTTTTCGCGCCCGTCTTTACGTTGCGGACGAGCACGCCGCGGCAAATTCCGTTTTCGTCCGGGATTACCTCCTCGACGACGCTGTCCCAAACGGGCTCTATTTTAGGGTTGGCGAGCGCGCGGTCTGCCATAATCTTTGATGCGCGGAATTCGTTGCGGCGGTGGATTATCTTCACCGACGAGCAAAATCTTGTCAGGAAAACCGCCTCCTCGCAGGCAGAGTCTCCGCCGCCCACTACTACGACGTCTTTGCCGCGGTAGAATGCGCCGTCGCATGTCGCGCACGCCGACACTCCCTTGCCGCCGTACATCTCGGCTTCTCCCTTTGCGCCGGTCATGCGGGGCGACGAGCCCGTTGCGACTATGATTTTCTTTGCCTCGAACGATTTACCGCCCTCGCAAAACACTTTTTTTGTTTCGGAGCCGAAGTCCACTTTTTCGACGACGGCGTTTTCTATTTTCGCCCCGAATTTCTGGGCTTGTTCGCGCATTTTCCAAAGGAGGTCGAAGCCGTTCACGCCCTCGGGGAATCCGGGGAAGTTTTCGACGTCGCTTGTCGTTGTTAGTAGCCCTCCCGGCTGGGAGCCTTCAATCACCAGCGGCGACATTCCCGCCCTTGCGGTGTAGATTGCGGCGCCCATTCCCGCGCAGCCGCTTCCGATAATTATTACTTCTTCCATAGTTTTACAATAATGCAGTTTTATCTAAAAGTAGGCAAGATTCTTTTGAAGGGTTTTGCCTCCATTTTGTTCCGCTCCGAAATAAAATACCGCGCGTCGCATTTTTTGCAGGCTGTTTTCCTTATTTTGCGCAACTTTAAAATATTCGGTTTTGAAGGCGGACACTTTTACCGCGCCTATATTTTACGCGAGAGTGTAAGCAAGGCGCGCAGGCGGCGATTATTTTGAGAAGCCGCGTAGGGGAAAATGGCTCGATAGGGAGAATTTTTTGGTGAATGGGAGGCGCGACCGGCGATTAGGGGTGGAAAGAGGCGCGGATAGCGATTGTTTTATGAAGCCGCGCGTGTGAAAACTGTTTTTAACAATAGGGGCATGGCTGGCGATTGGGGTAGGAGGGAGCGCGTAGGCGGCGATTATATTTGAAAGGTGCGTTGGGTGCAAATAAGGCGTGCAGGCGGCGATTATTTAGGGAAGCCGCGTTGGAGTAAATTATTTAGGGAAGCCGCGCGGTTATAGCCTATTTTATGTAGGCGTGCGGGCGCTTGCGCACTTTATAGAAGATTCCCCATTTTATTTTTTGCTCTAACTTTTCGGCGGATTTTATTGGACAGCAATGGAGAATTAGAGACTTGCAAAAAAGCGCGCTTTCGGGTTTCATGTGGGGCGATGGAAAATAAAAAGGCTATTGTCGTGGGCGGCGGCGTGAGCGGATTGTCCGCCGCTTGGGAGCTTAAAAATAAGGGATTTGAAGTCACCGTCATCGAAAGGCGCGACGCCGCGGGAGGGGTAATACACACGTTTGAATCGGGAGGGTTCCGCGCCGAAAGCGGTACAAATTCCGTAATGGTGACAAGCCCGAGGCTTCTTAAATTTTTTGAGGACGCAGGTCTTGGCGAAAAAGTCGAGCGCTCAAAGCCCGCCGCGAAAAAGCGGTTTTTTGTCCGCGGAGGAAAGCCGCGCGCGGTGCCTATGGGGCCATTGTCGCTCCTGTTTACGCGCCTTTTCTCATTTTTGGGAAAATTGCGGCTTTTCATGGAGCCGTTTGTGGGGCGCTCCAACCCCGACAGCGAACCGAGCGTGGAAGAGTTCTCGGAGCGCAGGCTCGGCAAGGACGTTTCCGACTACGCGATAAACCCTTTTATGGCGGGCGTCTATGGCGGTGATCCCAAGCGGCTTTCCATAAAATACGCCTTTCCCGCGTTTTGGAATTTTGAGCAAAAGTACGGCTCGATTATCCGCGGAGCTATAAAATCCATGAAGGAAAAAAAGGCCGCCGGGAACATTTTTAAGCCCGTGATGATCTCTTTTGAAGGCGGCATGGGAACTCTCATCAAAAAATTGTCGGAGGATATTGGCGACGGATTGAAAACGTCCGCGCGCCTCATATCTATTGACTCCACGGCCGACGGCAGATGGGAGGTGTCTTGGGGCACGAATACCGAGGATTGCTGCGATACTTACGACGCGCTCGTCATTGCAGTTCCCGCGCCGGATTTAAAATCTCTGCCTGTGGGGGGCGCGCTCGCTGCCGCGCTGGAGCCTCTCTCTAAAATTGTGTACGCGCCCGTTGCAACCTATTCTATGGGCTTTAAGCGGCAAGATGTATCGCACAAGCTCGACGGCTTTGGCGCGCTTATACCGCAGCGCGAGGATTTCTCTATTCTCGGCTCGCTTTTTGTATCGAGCATATTTTGCGGGCGCGCGCCGGAGGGGTTTGTCACGCTCACAAACTATGTCGGGGGCATGCGCCATCCGGAACTGGCGGCGCTTCCGCAGGAGGAAATGAGAAAAGTAGTATTGCGTGACATTCGAAAACTCTTGGGGGTAAAATCGGAGCCAGCCTTTGAAAAAATGTTCTATTGGGAACATGCAATCCCTCAGTACAATATCGGATATGGGGATATAATCGAATCCGCTTCAGAGGCTGAAAAACACTTCAATTCGCTCGCCCTCATAGGCTCATACCGCGGCGGAGTCGGAGTAGGCGCCTGCATAGAAAACGCCCTAAAAGCGGCGGATTCCGTTGCCGAAAAATGCAAGTGAAAAAGGCATTCATACTCGTAAACACCGGAAGCCCGTCGGAACTGTCGGTCGGGGCGGCAAAATCTTTCTTGCTCCAATTTTTGTCGGATCCGGAAGTTATTTCGGCGCCGTTTTTCATACGCTATCCGCTCGCGTACCGCATTGCCTCTAAAAGGGCGGAAGCGTATCTCGAAAACCTAAAAAAAATATCGATAAACGGCGTTCCGAGGCTTCGGGCGACATGCTCGGCTCTCGCGCGGAAAATATCCTCGATTACGGCTGTTGACACCTTCGCGGCATACCGCTACGGAGGGGATTCGATTGCCGACACAGTGCGGGCGGCGCGCTCTCTGGGCGCGCGGGAATTCAGGTTTGTGCCGATGTTCCCGCAGTCGGCCTCTTCAACGACTCTTAGCGTTAAGAAGGAGGTATTCACCCACCGCCGTGAGGGCGAGCGTTTTCTATTTAAGGAAAACTACTTTGAAGACGCCGCATACGTTTCGGCTCTCGCAAATTCATTTAAAAAATACGGCGACAGAAGCCTGCCTGTATTGGCGTCTTTCCACTCAATACCCGTCTCCCAAAATTCGCGGACAGATTATTCCGGGCAGTGCTCAAAGACTGTCGAGAAGTTTGCGGCCGCGGCGGAGATATCCGATGTGTCGCTCGCATGGCAGTCGCAAATGGGCGGGATTGTAAAGTGGCTCTTGCCCTCCGCCACTGAGACGGCCGAAAAAATGGCAAAAGACGGCTCGTACGGAATAAATGTAATATGCCCGGGCTTCGCATGCGACTGCACTGAAACGCTCATTGAAATCGACGGCGATTTGCGGAAAGTTTTTCTTGGCGCTGGCGGAAAAATATTCAATTATATCCCGTGCCTTAACGATTCGGCCGACCACGCTGTTATGTTTTCTGAAATTTTCGAGAGGATGAAATGATTTTTGCTGCGTTGATATTTCTTGCAGGTGCGCTCTACGGAGTTTCGGCGTACTTCGGGGCGGGCGGAGCCGCGGGGAAGTCCCTAAAAACGGCGCTGGCGGGATTCGCGGCGCATACGGCGGCCCTCGTATGGTTTGTGGCGCACTACGGAAAATTTCCGACCAGCACGCCTTACGGGCTGCTCGAAATAATAGTCTGGACTTTTGTCCTGATTCAGACGGGGGCGGCTCTCTTCGGCTTGAAATTTACGGGGGTGTTCTCTATGCTTCCGGCTTGCGTGCTGGCGCTATTGCCGCTCGGGTGCCCCGCGTTTGTGAAGTCGGTCGGCGGCGGCGGGGAGGCGTCGGCGGCGGTCGGTATGCACGCGATTCTTGCGCTCGTTTCGTACGCATTCGTGGCGGCTGCGGCGTGCTTCGGAATTTTGTATATTTTGCAAAGGCGCTCGCTGAGGGACAAGTCGCGCGGAATCTTTTCGCGGCTGTTGCCGTCGCTCGAAACGCTCGACAGGCTCGGGGCGATGTCTGTCGGGGGCTCGGTGTTTTCTATGCTAATATCTGCGGCGCTCGGATTCTATGCGCTTTCCGGCGTTCCCGCGGCGGAGGGCGCATCGGCGGCGGCCCTCTGGAAGTTCGCGGCGGCGGCGGTTCTTTTCTGCGCCCAGCTTGCGGCATTCCTGCTTTGCGCGTTCGGAAAGACAAATGGAATAAGGCTTGCGCGGATAGAAATACTTTTGGCGGCGATTGCGCTCGCCGCGATGGTTCCCGTTGAAATATTTAATATATCCAAATGAAAAGCGACATACGAAAAGACCTGCTCGACTTCATGAAGAGCAAAAGCTACACCCCGCTTACCCTCCCGCAAATAGCGACCGCCCTTGGCCTTTCCCGAAAGGCTTGCGCGCCCCTTCGGAAGGCGATGGACTCCCTTATCGCCGACGGCACCGCGGCGAAAGTAAAGGGCGACCGCTACGGGCTTTCGGGCGATTTGAATCTTCTTGCGGGGACAATAGCGTTTAGACAGCGCGGCGGGGCATTTTTAGACGTTTCGGGCTCCGACGAAAGAATAGAAATCCGCCCGGAGGACACTGGCGTTGCCCTAAATTCCGACAAAGTTCTCGCGCGGTTGCTCCCCGACTCTTTCAAGCCGCGCAGGGGCAGAAACGGAAGGCGCGATTGGAATGCCGCTAACTACGGCGAAAAAGTTAGATATGCAAAAGTAATTAGAATTCTCGAGCGGGCGAACTCCAAGGTCGTTGGGACGCTTAGGAGATCGTATTCGTTCTGGCATGTCGTGCCGGACGATCCAAAGTTTTTCTACGACGTAATTGTCTCCGACCCGGCGAAATCGGGAGTCGTTCCGCCGCCGAAGGAGAACGACAAAGTGGTTGTCCGCCTGAACGAGTGGGTTCAAAAGCATATGAATCCCACTGGCGAGATAGTGGAGAATCTCGGAGAGAGCCACACGCCGATGGCGGAGTACCGCTCGATACTTGTGAAATACGACCTCTCGGAAACTTTCCCGGACGAGGTCGAAAAATGCGCGGATTCTGTCCCGTGCGAAGTCTCGGCCCGCGACATATCCGGGAGGTTCGACGCGCGCTCAATCCCCACAATAACCATTGACCCGGAAGACGCAAAAGACTTCGACGACGCAATATCCCTGCGCCCTGCCGAGGGCGGGAATTACGAAGTCGGGGTCCACATTGCGGACGTCTCAAAATACGTAAAGCCCTCTTCGCCGCTCGACCGCGAGGCCGCAAAACGCGGAAATTCCACATACCTTGTTGGGACGGTTATCCCCATGCTTCCGTTCAAGCTCTCAAACGGCATATGCAGCCTTGTAGAGGACGAAGACAGGCTCGTAAAAAGCGTATTTCTGACAGTTAGCCCGAACGGAAATATTTTGGATACGCATTTTGCAAATTCGGTGATACGCAGCTCCAAGAGGCTGTCATACGAGCAGGCGCACGCGCTGATAACGCTCGACAATCTCGGCGAGGCGGCGGCTGTAAGGCCACCAGAGAATTACGAGACGGCGTTTTCCGGAAAGGATTTGACTGAGCTTTCTTCCGAGAGCCTTGCGGCGCTTCAAAAAATGGTGCGCACCTTGTGGGGTATAGCCTCGGGCATGCGCCAGCGCAGAATGAAGGAGGGAAGCCTCGACCTGAATATGCCGGAGTTTAAAATATTTTGCGATAAAGACGGCTACGCCGACAGAATCGAAAAAATAGAATACAACGAGAGCCACCAGCTTGTGGAGGAGTTTATGCTTGCGGCAAACAGGGAAGTGTCGAAGGCGCTGTTTGGGGCTAAAATTCCGTACATATCGCGCGTCCACGACGAGCCCGATCCGGACAAACTCACCGAACTCCGCGACGAGCTCGAACCCTTCGGCATCGAGTGCGGCGACCTCACAAGCCGCCGTGAAATAATAAAGCTGCTCGAGCAGATAAACGCCCATCCGCAGGCGTACATTCTAAAAACAATGTTTTTGCGTAGCCTCAAGAGGGCGGAGTACAGGGCGAGCCCCGACGGGCACTACGGGCTGTACATGCGCTTTTACGCCCATTTTACCTCTCCGATACGCCGCTATGCAGACCTCACAGTGCACAGGTGTTTTGACCGCATGCTGTGGGAGCGCAAAATCCCAACGGCTCCGAAATACGCGCCGGCGGCTCTAACAAAGACGGAGCTTGACGCCGTGGCGGAGGCGATAACGCGCACGGAAGGCAACAGCACGGAGGCCGAGAGGGAGTCGCACAAAATAAAATTGATGGAGTATTTTGAGCGCAGAATAGGCAAGGGCAATGCGTTTGAAGCGATAGTGACGTCGCTTTCAAACCACGGATTTTTTGTGGATTTGACGCAGTCGCAAGCGTACGGGTTTGTCCATTTGCGTACATTGCACGACGACATATACCATCTTTCCGACGACGGCACGGAGCTTAGGGGCAGGCGGACGGGCACCACCTTCCGCGCAGGCGACAAAGTGTATGTTGACGTGGAGAGCGTCGATAGGTTTAAGCGCCAAATAGACTTCCGGCTTGCCGATTGCGCGCAGCCTTTGAACGAGCGCGGAGAAAGCGGCTTTGCGGGCGCGAAAATCGCCGACGCCCGAAAGGCTAAGAAGAGTAAAAGCTATAAAGAGTTTAGCGGCCGCGGCGGAAAGGGAGGCCGCAGGGGCGGCGGAAAGGGAGGCCGCAGGGGCGGCGGCAAAGGCGGCAAAAAAAGGCGTTAACTGGCGTTGCTTTTCTCCGATAGGCAAGCTTGTTGCGGTTTGCTCTAAGCGTTTTTTTTAATGCTTGACTAATCGTTAAATTGTGAAAATTTTTATAAAAACGCCCTCAACTTGCGCACATCGCATAGTGCCTTGATTGCGAGTCTTTATGTAATTCCAATAAAGGAAACGACATTTATGAAAGAAGAAAAAATAAATAGAAGAAGCTTTATAAAGAGAACGGCCTTCGCGACTGCGGCGGCGGCTCCCTTTTTTATTGCCAGAGACTTGTTGGCGAACGGCTCGCCAAACGAAAAGGTGAACGTAGCCGTAATAGGCATAGGCAAGCAGGTTCCCGCGCATTTAAGCTATGCGGGAATGGACGTTTGCAGGTTGATGGCCGTTTGCGACGTCGATACGGAGCGCACGGCGTGGGCCAAGCAGAAATTGGAGAACGACTACAAGAACAGCGGGCAGTCCGTGGAGGTAAAGACCTTCCGCGACTTCCGCGAATTGCTCGCCGACCCGTCGATAGACGCAGTTTCGATTGCAACTCCCGACCACTGGCACGCGATAATGAGCATACTCGCCGCGCGCGCCGGCAAGCACGTGTATTGCGAAAAGCCCTTGACGTTCTCGATACAGGAGGGCGAACAGGTTTTGAAGGCCGTCAAGGCCGCCGGAGTAGTATTCCAGACAGGCTCGCAGCAGCGCAGCGAGACTTCGTTTAGGAATGCCGTGCAGCTCGCGCGCACGGGAATGCTCGGCGAGATAAAAGCCGTATTTTGCGCAGTTCCCTGGAGATTCCCGGTATTTTACAACTGGCCGGCGGAAGAGCTCCCGGCGACAATGGATTGGGAAATGTGGGTAGGCCCCGCCCCGATGAGGCCCTATTCGCGGCATCTGCTGCACCCGCTCCTTCCCGCTAACGCCCGCGGCGGGCGCTTCGGATACGAATGGGGCGCATGGAGATGGCACTACGACTACGGCAACGGCATGCAGGGCGACTGGGGCGCGCACCACTTCGACATCGCCCAGTGGGGACTGAATATGGACGGCAAAGGCCCGAAGTACGTGCGCCCGTACACCGCCCAAAACCCCTCTAACATACACGACAAGCGCAGCCTGTACTACGAATACGAAAACGGAACAAAGGTGTTCTACGGACATCCGACTGAACATTTGAAAAAACTCGGCGCAAACAACCTCAGCCCGATGGTAACCTTCATCGGCACTGAAGGAACGGCGTGCGCAAGCCGCGGCGGATTCTTCTGGGCGAGCTCGCCGTCGCTTATGAACGTAAAGCTTCCGGAAGGTCAGGAGTCGGCCTATATGAACGGCTTCGGAAACCACAACCGCAACTTCATAGAAAGCATTCTTACCGGAAGGCCGACAATATGCCCAGTAGAGGCGGGCGTATCGTCTTCCAACATGTGCATAATGGGAACTATCGCCCATAGGCTCGGCCGCATGCTCGAATGGGATTGGAAGAACTCGACTTTCGTTAACGATCCAGAGGCCGTTTCGCTAATGTGGCGCGAAAACCGCGGCGAATGGGCTAAGGTATTCTAATTTCTACCGGAGGACTTTTGATGAAAAAACTTACGACACTCTTCCTCGCGGCGGCTGCCGCGTTCGCCGTGCTGCCCGCGTTTGGCCAGGTGAAAATGAAATATCAGCCCGATCCGGTTTTCGGTCAGGACAGAATTAAGAAGCTCCACGACGCCTCGCCTGCAAAGGCGGCAGTCGCCCCGGCAAAGCCGCGCAAAATGCTCATATTTTCGCGCACTTCCGGGTTCAGGCACTACGGCGGAATTGTCGCCGCAAAGGAAGTCCTAAAACATATGGGCGAAAAGCTCGGCGTTTGGGAAACCGTAATCAGCGACGATATAAACGAATTTACGCCCGAAAATCTTAAAAAATACGACGTAGTAATCCTCAACAACCCGACCGCCGCATGCTTCGGGCCCACGAATGTGGAATTGGACCAAATGTCCAAAGAGGATGCTAAAAAGGCGGTTCAAAATTCGCTGCAATACTGCAAGAACCTTATAGAATACGTCAAGAACGGCGGCGGTGTCGTCGGATTGCACTCGTCTCCCGACTGCTACAACTACGACAATATCCGCTGCTGGGAATACACAAACTTGCTTGGGGGAGACTTTGTCGCCCACCCGTGGACTCTCGGAGGCTGGACCGGCGTTATGTCCCCGAAGTACATGTTCTCAATAGACGATGAAAATTCTCCGATAACAAAGGGGATATGGCCTTCAAACGGCTTTATGGTCTATGACGAAATCTACATGATGGGCAAGTCCTACGACCGCTCGAAATGCAGAATCCTCATACGCTTGGATACCGACCAGAGCTATTTCCTGCGCGAGAACGATAGGCTAAATCCCCCGAAGATCCGCGACGACAAAGATATTGGCGTTGTCTGGATTAAGAGCGAAGGCAACGGAAGAGTAGCCTATTTCGGCTTCGGCCACGACTGGAACAACTATGCGAATCCGCGCATTCAGGAAATGTTGATGCGCTTGGTTCAGTTCGCCTGCGGCGACCTAAAAGCCGACACGTCGTCAATCCCGATGGGAACAAAGCGCCCCGTCGGCGCAATTTGCGACGCCCCGACCGTACAACAGATAGAGGCAATGTCAACATTCGACTACGGCAAGGGCGACAAAGAGATAAACGAAGTTATTTTCGGCGTATTCTCCAACAACTTCGACAAGAAATATTGCGCGGAAATAGAGAAGTTTATTTACGACCAAATTTCCCAGAAGAAAGGCACAGAATATTACCGTTCGATGCTCGCCGAACTTCTGTGGGCTACCGGAATATCAAACAAGGCAAGCTGCAGAAAATTTGAGCGCCTTATGAAGGAAGCAGAAAGCGAAGGCATAAGGGGAAGGCTCTCGAATGCGGTTGACCACTTCAAAAAGCGCAATGTTCCCTACGCGCGCGAACGCAAGTTTAAAGTGCCCGAAGAATTGCCGCAGGGATTCAGGGAACAGTGCCGCCTGATGAAATTCTTGGCGGACAATCCCGATGTGCCGATGCCCGAATACCTCAAATTCTCGGCTCTCGACGACAACGGAAAAACCCGTCTAATATATACAATCGCCGCCCGCGGCGGAGATTTGTCGGAAGCTTTGAAATTGGAGCCGACTAATGCCGATATGACTGTCGCGTTGGCGTTCGCCGCAGCGAAGACAGGCTCGGACAAAGACATTCCCAATATATTAAAGGGCGCAAAATTCCTTCATGGCGGATATGTTGCGAATGTTGCTTCGTACATAGTTTCAATAAAGTCCCCAGATACCGCGAAAACCCTTCTTGAAAAATCGGCAAGCGCCGACGCGAGCCAGACGGCTCTTATAACGGCGTGCCTTGTGAGAATGAATCTCGACAGAATGGTCAAGGAGCTTTTCGCAGGGTACGAAAGCAAGTCGCCCGAGCTTAAGGCGTCGATAATGAAGACAGCCGCGAGCATCGCAAATACGGAAGTATTTTCGACAGTCGCCAAGTACCTGCCCGGCGAGACCGACAAAAAAGTGAAAACAGAAGCCTTGAAAGCCCTCATACGCACGGCGCAGTCCTACTTTGAGCCGGATATGTTCGCGCATGTTGAGGCCGCCTACGACAAGTGCGACGCAGCGACGAAAAAAATGCTGCTAAGACTCGTGCGCTACGCTTCCGATAGCAGGGCTGTCGAGCTTTGCAAAAAAGCTTACTCGGAGGGATTCAAAACGGAGGCCATAAAGGCTCTTGGCGAATTTGAAAACGCCTTGGCTTTTGAGCCGCTCGTACAGATAGCGAAAGCGTCTTCCGACGACCGGGAAAAAACGCTTGCGCAGATTGCGATTGTCGATGTTGCGAGCCGCTGCAGCTTTGACGACGACTCCGCAAACTACATAATGAACAGCGCAATCCGCCAAGAGGAAAAGGACAAGGCGGCCGACATAATGGTTCGCAAGCCCACCCCGCGTGGCGTTGAAATCCTGAGGGAAATCGGCAAAACCGCCGAGGCCGACAAAGCCCAAAAGACTCTATCCAAGATAAAGATGGCCTTCCAGAGCTCCGAGGGCGAGTCCGACTTCCGCAATGCGCTCGACAAAAATCCGTCAACGCGCTGGACAAACGGCTCCCTCATCCGCAAGGGACACTGGATTGCGTTCGACTTCGGCTATCCCAAGAAAATAGGGGAAATAGACTTTAATCTTGGCACATCGCAGAGCGACTTCCCGGACAGCTTTAAAGTTCTGGCGGGTCCGACGGCGGCTTCCGCGCGCGAAGTTGAATGCATTGTATCCAAGAAAAAGGGAATCCTTAAAATAGGGTTCGAGAAGCCGATTTCCGCGCAGGTTGTCAAACTCCTCGCAACTGCCGATAAGAGTTCCAACTGGTGGTCGATTCACGAAGTCGAATTCAAGGATAAATACGTGCAAGACGACAACTCTAAAGACCCCGCGTTCGCCTTTAACGGAATTATCATAGACTTCAACTCCGCCCTTGACGGAAGCGAAGGTTCGCGCTGGTCGAGCAATAAAAATATCGAGAAGGGCGCTTGGCTTGGCATAGACTTCAAGTCTCCGAAAAAAATCTCCAAGCTATTGTTCAATCTCGGCTATTCTCAGAGCGATTTCCCGTCGGCATTCAAGGTGTTTGCCGGGAAATCGATGAATTCATTGTCCGAAGTGCCGTTCAAATCTTCAAAGAACGGAAGCGTTTTGGAGGTCTCCTTTGAGCCTCCCGTCAGCGCCAGAGTATTTAAGATTGTTTCCGGCGTAAATTCGGACAAATGGTGGTCGGTCCACGAATTTGAATTCAAAGAATAGATTTTTATATCTCTCTAAGAAAATAAGAAAATCCGCCTCCGCAATGAGGCGGATTTTTTTTGATGGAGGGCGGAAGTCTTTTTTTGTATTTTAGATTTTATTCCGCAGAATTGGTCGGGATTTTTTTAGAATATTAAGATTTTGATGTCTGGCACTTGCGAAATCGGAAGGTTTTTTAATTTCAAATGCAAGTTGCCCTCGTTGCGCCGCCGTATTTATATGCAATTATTCGAATAGAAATGTAATCGGGGCTTTGTGCAACGGTATCTTTGAGAAAGCTCGTCAGAAATGAGCAAAACTGCTCAAAAAATGCAAAAAAAACAAAAATGTGCACGGGTGGCTGCACACGATTTTTCCCAAAAAAGTCCGCGAATCATACCAGCTGCTTATTTGCGGGAATATGCGATTGCAAATAATGCCGCCCGCAAGTTTTTTGAACGGGGCCTTTGGGTTGTAATATAGGAGCAGGCTGAGCAGAAAAAGGCAATTTTACAAAAAATGCGCCGTTTGCGCGATTTTGTCTGTCTAAAATTTTGTTGTATTTTAAAAAGCGGATTATATTTTATGTGGAAAATTTCATTATGGATAATAGTGCAATCAAGGGTTTCGACACCAAAGGCGAGCAGGGATTTGTCTATACCAAACTGGACGCAGCAATAAACTGGGTTAGGGCTAATTCGGTATGGCCTCAACCAATGGGGTTGGCCTGTTGCGCAATAGAACTAATGGCGGTTGGTGGTTCGCGTTTCGACATCGGACGCTTCGGAATGGAAGTAATGCGCTTCTCGCCGAGGCAGGCCGACTGCATGATTGTCGCGGGAACCGTGACCTATAAAATGGCGGGCGCAATAAAGCGCATATACGACCAAATGACGGCTCCCAAATGGGTGATAGCCATGGGCGCGTGCGCATCGTCCGGGGGAATGTTCCGGACTTACTCGACGCTCCAAGGGGTTGACAGGATAATTCCGGTCGACATATACATAAGCGGCTGTCCGCCGCGCCCGGAGGCGCTGCTCGATGCAATGGTCTCTCTGCAAAACAAAATACGCACCGAAAGGTCCGCAAAAAATCTGTTTTCGGCAAAATAAATTTATATGGACAGCGAAAAAATAATTTCCGAACTACCCTTTTTAAAGCCGCGAAAATCGTCCGACTCAATCGCAGCTTTCGACTGCCCGCCGGAAAACCTCGTAAAGGCCGCCAAAACCCTCAGGGACAGTTTTGATTGCAATTCCTTGCAAGACATCGCGGCCATAGACATGGGAGTTGACAGCAACCCCCGCTTTGGCGCGGTTTACCACTTTTATTCGCACTCCAAGAAAAAATACGCGCGGCTGGTGTGCATGTGCGCGGATTCCGAAAACCCGGCGCTGCCCTCCCTGTGCGGAGTTTTCAAAGGGGCGGATTGGCACGAGCGCGAGGCGTTCGACCTCATGGGCATAACGTTTGAAGGCCACCCGTCGCTAAGGCGCATTCTGATGTGGGATTCATACCCGTGGCACCCTCTCCGCAAGGACTTTCCGCTCGCGGGGCGCGAAGCGCCGCTTCCCGACACTTTCGCGGACAACGAAGACGCTACAAGAGTAGTTCCCGCTCCCGAGGAGGGCGGTCCATTCCACTCGCCGTCAAAACCGACGGTTTTTGCCTCTCAACGGGAGCCGCGCAGCGCGGAATTTCCGTGCGGCGAAAACGGCAATGCTTAATTTCCTGAAAAAATGCAAGAAGAATTTACATACCCCGAACCCGCAAACCTCGGCGCGGACAGAATCGGCGAGAAGATGATTGTAAATCTCGGGCCGAACCACCCCGCAACACACGGAGTCCTCCGCCTAAAACTCGAGCTCGACGGGGATCTCGTGACGCGCTGCGACCCGATAATAGGGCAGCTGCACCGCGGGCAGGAAAAACTCGCGGAAAATATGACGTACAACCAGTTTGTGCCGTTCACCGACAGGCTCGACTACCTTGCGCCGCTCTGCAACAATATCGCCTACTGCCTGTGCGCCGAAAAGCTCGCCGGCATAGACGTCACCCCGCGCTGCAAGGCTCTCAGGGTAATATGCTGCGAGCTCTCGCGCATAGCGAGCCACCTGATAGGAATCGCAGCCTACGGCATGGACGCCGGTTCTTGGACGGTTTTTATGTATTGCTACACGCAGCGCGAAAAACTGTACACTCTGTTTGAACAGCTTACAGGGGCGAGGCTTACGACATCTTTTGCGCGCGTCGGCGGAATGCGCCGCGATATTCCCGAAGGTTGGCTGGGCGCGGTAAACGCGTTCGCGAACCAATTTCTCCCCGCCCTCGACGAGATAGACGCCCTGATAACCCGCAATAAAATCTTTATGGACAGGGCTGTCGGAATAGGCGTAATAAGCGCCGAAGAGGCCATGCAGTGGGGGCTAACGGGCGCCAATTTGCGCGCGAGCGGCGTTGCAAGCGACCTTCGCAAAGACGTTCCGTACCTCGGCTACGAAGACTACGATTTTGACGTCGCAATAGGCGTAAACGGCGACTGCTACGACAGATGGCTCGTGCGAATCGAGGAAATGCGCCAGAGCATACGCATAGTCCGCCAGGCGATAGAGAAAATGCCAGACGGCCCCGTATGCATTGACAATCCGCATATAACACCGCCCGAAAAGACGAAAGTTCTCAAATATATGGAGAACCTCATAAACAACTTCATAATAACCACGCAGGGGCCTGACCTCCCTGCCGGAGAGGCGTATTTTGAGGCGGAAAATCCGAAGGGCGCGCTGGGATTTTTCATAATGTCCAACGGCGGCGGCGTGCCGTACCGCGTGAAAATACGCGCGCCCTCCTTCGTAAGCCTCTGCGCTATGCAGACGCTAATTCCCGGGCACCACATCAGCGACGTGCCGATAATACTGGGCTCGATGGACTTCGTCCTCGGAGAGTGCGACAGATAAAACGGAGCTTTTACAATGGAAATCACCCCCGAAATCGAAAAAAAATGCGACGAGATTATCGCCCAATATCCGCGAAAGAAATCCGCCGCGATGATGCTGCTTCACACGATTCAGGAAAATTTCGGATACTTTGACGACGACGCGATAAAATTCGCCGCCGACAAGCTCGGCGTCCGCCCCATAGAGGTCTACGGAATGATATCGTTCTACCCGATGTTTTCGACTAAACCGCGCGGGCGGATTCACATAAAAGTCTGCCGCACGCTTTCGTGCGCGATGGCGGGCTCAATAAAGCTCGGGCACGAGATATCCAAGCTCGTGAACTGCCCCATAGGAGAGACCCGCGGCATTTACACGCTCGAATTTGTGGAGTGCCTGGGCAACTGCGCAAAGGCTCCCAATGTGCAGGTAAACGACAAGCTCTTTGAAAAGGTTCTCCCGGAGGAGGCTGACAAATTTGTTGAAAAAATATCGGCGATGGACGCTGACGGCTCTCTTGCGCCGGTCCCGTTCGACGGCGAACCAAACGCAGAGGGCGATTTTGAATCTCCCGCATATAAAGGATGACGCCATGCCCGCAAAGGAAAACAGAATAATTTACAGCCATATAGGGCTTGAAGGTTGGAACGCATCGATTGAAAAATATCTCTCGGACGGCGGATACGCAGTCTTGGCGGAGACCGTGAAGCGCCCGCGCGAGGAGCTTTGCGCGGAGGTTGAAAAATCAAAAATCAAGGGCAGGGGCGGCGCAGGCTTCCCTATCGGAACTAAATGGAAATTTCTCGACCGCAAGAGCGGCAAGCCGATTTACCTTATATGCAACGCCGACGAATCCGAGCCCGGCACTTGCAAGGACAGGCTTTTAATATATCAAGACCCGCACAAAATAATAGAGGGAATAATGTGCGCCTGCTACGCAATAAACGCCGCACAGGCTTTCATATATATAAGGGGCGAATACATAAACGGGTACAGAATTCTTCAAAAGGCCATTGCCGAGGCGCGTGAGCGCGGATTTGTAGGCAAAAATATTTGCGGTTCGGACTATTGCTGCGACATCACTGTTTCGCGCGGGGCGGGCTGCTACGTATGCGGCGAAGAAACGGGTCTCATTTCCTCTCTCGGAGGGGGCAGGGCGTATCCGCGCATAAAGCCGCCGTATTTCCCTGCTGTAAAGGGGCTTTACGACTGCCCGACCGCAGTAAACAATGTTGAGACAGTTTGCTGGATTCCGGAAATCTTTAAGCGCGGCGGAGAGGCCGTGTCAAAAATAGGCTGCCCGGCGGATCCCGGAACCCATGTATGGGGGGTAAGCGGATTGGTTCAAAAGCCCGGCAGATACGAAATCACCACGGGCGAATGCACTCTCGGAGAGCTTTTGCACGACCTTTGCGGCGGCCCGCTCCCCGGGCGCAGATTTAAGGCGATTATCCCCGGGGGGTCGTCTATGAAGATTCTGCGCTGGGACGAAAAATTTACCGTGAAAAACGCCGACGGAACGACATCTGAAAGAAGGGTGGAAGACATCCCGCTCGATTCGGCGTCGTTCATGCAGTGCGGCACGGCGATAGGCTCGTGCGGAATAATAGTTATGGACAACACCATCGATATGGTCGAGGCTCTCGCAAACCTCAGCCAGTTCTACGCGCACGAAAGCTGCGGCCAATGCACGCCCTGCCGCGAGGGAACTCTTTGGATGTCGAGAATCACAAAGCGCATTTGCGAAGGCTGGGGCAGAATGGAGGACGTCGAGCTCCTCAAAAGCGTGGCCGACAACATCTGCGGCCGCACGATTTGCGCTCTCGGCGAAGGCGCAGCTTGGCCGGTTCAAAGCAACGTTTCAAAATTCCGCGACGAATACTTAGAGAAAATCCGCCGCCAGCAGGCCGTCGGCGGCCAGGCGAGGCTCGACAACAACGCTTACAGACTTATTTAGCATGGAAACCCAACTGGTAAAAATCAACGTCAACGGCGCCGACTACAATGTCAAGGCTGGAATGAGTGTCCTTGAAGCCTGCCGTTCGGTCGGGGTGGAGATTCCGTTTTTCTGCTACCACCCAAATCTGAAAGTGGCGGGGTCTTGCAGAATGTGCCTCGTGACGATAGGGCTCCCCGCGCGCGACAGGGCTACCGGGGCGCTCCTTAAAAAATCCGACGGCTCTCCGGAAATTGCTTTTATGCCGAAGCCGGCAATCGCCTGCGGAACTACCGTCGCCGAAAACATGCATATTGTCACCGACTCTGAGGCTGTGAAAAACTGCCGCAAGAGCGTGCTCGAATTTCTGCTTCTCAACCACCCTCTCGACTGCCCCATCTGCGACAAGGCGGGCGAATGCAAACTCCAAGAATACGCCAACAGGTACGGCGCGGGAGAGTCGAGGTACATTGAAAGCAAGAATGTAAAGCCGAAAAAGGTCGAGGTTGCGGGCAAAATTATGCTCGACAGCGAGCGTTGCATAGAGTGCTCGCGCTGCATACGCTTCTGCAACGAATTCATCGGCAAAAGCATATTCGGCTTCACAAAGAGGGGCTCAAAAACGCAGATATCCGTTTACGGCGACGACAACGACTCAAATTACCTGCTCAATGTTGTTGACGGCTGCCCCGTCGGCGCGCTCACAGAAAAGGCGTTCCGCTTTAAAATGCGCACTTGGTTCTTAAAGACCGCGAAAAGCATTTGCGCCGAAAGCAGCGCGGGCGTAAACACGCGCGTGTGGTCGCGCGGAGACAAAATCTACCGCATAACCCCGCGCGAAAATCCGGCTGTCAACGACATGTTTATGAGCGACAGCGGCAGATATGTCCACGAGCGCTTCCGCCCGGAAAACAGGCTGAAAATCCCGCGCATTGATTCGTCGCCGTGCGATTTGTCGTACGCGGTGGACAGGGCTGTGGAAATATCGAAGCTCGGCGGCTTGGCGATAGTTGCAAACGGTTGGCAGACGCTCGAAGAACAGTTTCTGATTGCGGAGCTCGCCGGAAAGTGCTCGGCGAAAGTTTATATGGCAAGCCACATTGGCGAGGACGACGGCAAGCTCGTGTCCGCCGACCGCACCCCGAATATGCGCGGGGCTTTCGTCACAGGGCTCATCAGCGAATATCCCTCTCCGACGCTCGACGCCCTTGCAAATGAAATACGCTCGGGCGCGATTAAGACGGTGTTGTGCTTCCGCGAGGATTTAAAATCCCTCGGGCTCGACTCCAAGGATTTCAAGTCCGCCAACATTATATACTGCGGCGCGCTCGAAAACCGCACGAGCGAATCGGCAAAAATATGCATTCCCCTGCGCAGCGAATTTGAAAAGGACGGCCTTTGGATAAACCGCCAGTTCCGAGTCCAGAGATTCGAGCGCGCAATAAATCCGCCGGCCGACAGCCTCGACGAAATTGAGCTGCTCTCGGCACTGTTGCGCAAAATAGCAAACGAATCTTTCAAGACGCCGACTGTCGGGGAAATCCGCTCGGTAATGGCCTCGAAAATTGAAATGCTAAAAGATGTCGCGCATGTGGGCGATTCGGGCGTGCTAATCGACGGCTCGAAATTTTCCGACATAAAATTCCCGGAGACTGCGGCGCTTCACTTTGAGCCTGCAAAAAAGCAAGGAGAGTAAAATGGTCTTACTTCAAAACACTTCCATTCTAAACGCCGCGCTGGCGTCCGCGACCGTTTGCGACGTTCTCCTGCAAATATTGTTCGCGCTGGGGGCGATAATGCTGGTGATGTGCTTCGCGGGGC